>Ga0307991_1001641_pt1 | contig 15527 bp, 13 predicted proteins | sample EllFjometagen131_FD_203146 | JGI IMG/M metagenome (GOLD analysis project Ga0307991, IMG submission 203146) | Marine microbial communities from Ellis Fjord, Antarctic Ocean - #131 | ecosystem: Environmental > Aquatic > Marine > Unclassified | place: Southern Ocean | collected 2014-10-08
ATTGTTTAACCAAAACATTTGTTTTAAGTATATTACGTTCCTATTCCAACTACTAGTAAAGGTAACGGAAAAGTCATCATCATAAATAGAAATTGTCAGAGAATAAGAACCATTTATGAGTATTACCCCCCAACAAAACATATAAATTGTTCAAATTTCTGTTTAAACATGTCGCAAATAAAAAACCTAAACGCCTTTATTATAAGCATTTAGGTTTTATTGTTGTTGCCCAACCAGGGGTCGAACCTGGACTTTAAATGGCTTTTCTTAACTTTTCCTCATTTAGCCTATATATGTCTGTAACACTTAACAATAAAGGCTTTCAATAAATAAATAGATAAATCACAATAAACGATACACAACAAAACTAAATTTATTTGGCACTCTTTTGGCACTCTTTTGTATATTTGCAATTGTATTTGACCATCATAAAATAACGAGTTATGTCAAAAGTAAGATTTTACCTAAAAAAACTTAAGGAAACAAAAAAGAAGGAGAAACCCACAAAATTATTAATCTATTTAGATTATAGTTATAATTACAACCGGCTGCGTCTTTCTACAGGCATAAGTATAAAGCAAAATAATTGGAATAGTAAGGAGCAGGTGGCAAGAGAAAAAAGAGGGTTTGTTGATGAGGCAGACGAAATAAATAAAAAACTCAAAAATATGCGAGCAGCAATTGATGCTGCTTATGATCAGTTTAAAAAAGAAGGAAGTGAACCTAAAGTTGATGAATTAAGAAATGCATACTTCAACCAACTAGAACCAAAAACTGACAAAGAAAAAAAAGATTTCTGGAATGAATACGAGCGATATATTGAATCCTCTAAAGGTCGTGTTGTTGTTGATGTTATAAAGGATTACAACTCGTTAAAGAAGCATCTAAAAGGGTTTGAAAAATATAGTAAAACAAAAATAGAATTTACTTCCTTTAAATATAAGTTTTATCAGAAATTTGTACATTATTTAACATACGAGGTTAAGAAATCTGAGAACCCTGATGTAGAAAAAGGCTTAGCAACAAATACAGTTGGTAAACAGATTAAGAATCTGAAAGCATTCTTAAACTACTGTTTTAAAAACGAGATTGTAGAACACTTCGATCTTTCAAACTTCAAAACTCTTACTGAAGATACAGATTCAATATATCTTACTGAGGATGAAATCTTATCTATCTATACAAAAGATTTATCTGAAACCCCGGAGTTGATAGAAAGTAGGGATTTACTTGTTCTGGGATGTCAATTAGGGCTTCGGTTTGGTGACTTATTCCGGCTTACATCTGATATGGTTAATAATAACATGATACGAATTAAGATGCATAAGGCACATAATACAGTGTTTATACCACTTCAGCAAATTGCAAAAGAAATAATTGATAAATATGATGGAGACTTCCCAAACAAAACAAATAAGGACACTTTTAATGCTGATCTAAAAAAAATAGGTAAAGCAGCTAATATTGATAGCACAATTGTGATTACAAAAAAAAGAGGCACGGAGAAAATTGATACCGTATATCAAAAACACCAACTTATATCCTCACATACTTGTAGAAGATCATTCTGCACTAATCAATTTATGAAAGGTATACCTGCCATACTAATAATGAAAATTAGTGGTCATAAAACGGAAAAAGCTTTTTTAAGGTATATTAAGATTGATGAGGAGATTGCTGCAAAGAAGATAATGGAGATGTGGGGGAAACTTTAATCCATATTCTACTAATTAATATTGTATAAAGCAATTTCTGAAGGAGTTAAAATTCACTGTTTTTCTATAATATGTATAGGAATATTGTTGAGATATGAAATTTAATAGACCTACGTCTACTTGCCTATTTGTTTGATTTAAAGCCACATGATAAATGGCCTTTGATTTTGATATAGTAATTAAGCATATCCAATACTTGTATAATTTTTAGTAAACTAGTCATTTCGTTCTTGACTTAAAATAATTAAAAAACCAACTTGCTTTTTTTTGACAGCCTAATTAAATGTAGGGATAAGGTCAATTTATTACATAAAGGAGATTATTGATATTTTAAATCATGATGAAAATAAATATTTGAAATTAATAGTTAATCAATAAAATTGTTGACAAAGGCTAACTGATTAAATTTTTTTCTTTGAACCCCCTGACTTGGCATAGTTACAAGTATATTTTATTGAAGTGTCCTTTCGATTAATAAAAATTATCGCTTAAGATAGTATCATAAACCCCTTTGTCAAATTAAACTTTGTCGGCTTTGTTAGTTACATTAAACTCACAAATAAAGAGATTACATAATAATAATAATAGGGATACATCAATTAATAGACTACTCCGGCATTGCAGCTATTTCTCAAAACTTTACTAACTTGCACCCACTAAATTAACCCATGAAAAAGGAAGCGCAAGCCCGGATTAAAATCAACAAACTACTTGAGGAAGCTGGATGGCGGTTTTTTGATGATGATAATGGTAAAGCCAACATTGTGCTGGAAGGTGGAATTACGCTTACCCGGGAGTACATGGATGGGTTTGGTGATGATTTTGAAGGTACAAAGAAAGGTTATATTGATTATCTGTTGTTAGATGCTGAGGGATTTCCACTTGCTGTGATTGAGGCAAAACGTGAAAGTATCCATCCATTAAATGCCAAAGAGCAGGCACGAAAATATGCCAAGGCAGAGAGTGTTCAGTATATTATTCTGAGTAATGGTAATCTACATTATTTGTGGAACATGGAAGAAGGCAATCCGCAAATAATTAGCCGTTTTCCTTCACAGGAATCGTTCGCGGCGTTCCATGAGTTTAAACCTGATAAGAGCAAATTAATAAATGAACCTGTTGAAAATGATTATATAGCACTTACCCAGATACCTAATTATACTAAAAGTCCGGATTGGATAAACGAACTTAACCGTTCGGAATTTATTGATCGGAACGGTCTGCGGTTTTTACGTAAATATCAGTGGGAAGCTGTAAAGTCGATTCAAAAGGCGGTTTCTGATGGGGAAAACAGATTTCTTTTTGAAATGGCAACAGGAACAGGGAAAACTCTTGCGTCTGCAGCTATTATTAAACTGTTCCTTCGTTCGGGGAACGCCCGTAGAGTGTTGTTTCTGGTTGATCGGATCGAACTTGAGGATCAGGCATACAAGAACTTTAAGAATTACCTGAAAAACGATTTCCAGACAGTTATTTTTAAGCAAAGCAGGGACGAATGGCGAAAAGCTGAAATTGTTGTGTCAACAGTTCAGACACTTCAGATAAATGATAAATACCTAGATATTTTTAATCCTACCGATTTTGATTTGATTATTTCGGATGAAGCACATCGATCAATAGGAGGGAATGCAAGGGCTGTATTTGAATATTTTCATGGATATAAGCTTGGGCTTACTGCAACTCCAAAAGACTATCTGAAAGGCGTTGAGGCTGCTCAGGATGAATTTATACACCCTCGCGAGATGGAGATCCGATTACTGAGAGATACTTATATCACTTTTGGCTGTGACGATGGAAATCCCACATATCGTTATTCATTGCTGGATGGAGTTAAGGATAAATATCTAATTAATCCAACAACAATTGATGCCCGAACGGATATCACAACTCAGCTACTGAGTGACGATGGTTATGATGTGGTAAGCATAAATGATGAGGGTGCAGAAGAAACTCAAACTTTTATTCATCGTGATTTTGAAAAGAAATTTTTTTCTCAAAAAACCAATGTAGCTTTTGTGCAGGCTTTTATGGATAATGTATTAATCGACCCAATCACTGGTGAAATTGGAAAATCGCTTATTTTTTGTGTTAGCCAGAATCATGCCCGTAAGATTACAGAAATACTAAACGAATTTGCAGAACAACGGTTTCCCGGTAAGTATAATTCCGATTTTGCTGTACAGGTAACATCACTAGTTAGTGATGCACAGCAAATGACTATAAATTTCTCCAACAATAACCTTAACGGACATTCCAGATGGTTACAGGATTACCGAACAAGTAAAACAAGGATTTGTGTAACCGTTGGGATGATGACCACGGGTTACGATTGCCAGGATATATTAAACCTCTGTTTGTTGCGACCAATATTTTCTCCAACCGATTTTATTCAGATGAAAGGACGTGGAACACGCACCTTTACTTTTGAATACAAAAGGAAAAATGAATTTGGTAAAGAACAGGTTGTAAAGGAAGAAAAGAAGACATATAAGCTGTTCGACTTCTTTGCCAACTGTGAGTACTTTGAAGAAAAATATGATTACCAGGAAAAAATAGAAGTAGCTGTTCCTAGAGGAAAAGGAACAGGTGGAGGAGGTGGTGGTAAGCCAAAAGCCTATAAAGTAAATGTTCCAGACCCCATCCGAATGTTCAATGAAAAGTTCATCGGACCGGACGGAATGCGTATCGACCGGGAGATGTACGGAACAAACTTCGAGTCCCGAATCCGCTCGGACGAGTATATAAAAACAGAAATGGAGGCCGGCAACTGGAACCAGGTAATTCATTATGTGCGTACAAATATTTTTGAGAAGCCGGAGGAACATTATACGCTCGACAAGTTACAGAAATCATATAAGGTTGACCGCAAGATCAGTGTTCGGGAAATAATTGAAAAGGTATTTGGTATTATCCCGAAATTCAAATCGAAGGATGAGTTGCTGGAAAGCGAGTTCCAGAAGTTTGTTTCCATACATCCGCCAAAGGGAGATGAGAATATTAGTGCATTGCGATTATTCTTTAAGGCCTATATTGTGGATGAAAAAGTAAAAGACATTGTTCATCACAAACAGTTCCAGGAGTTTTATAGTCTACCATCAATAAGTATGGAAGATTATAAATCGGTACCCAAAGATTACCGCAACTTAATACCGTATTATGTGGATCACTATGTTTCACGTGATAAGTTTGTTGCATAATAATTAAGATAGAAACAATACATGCTAGATACAACAACAAAAAAGCGCATTGACGATATACGTGATATCCTTGTAGGTAAGGTTACAAACCCTATACAACAGGTAGAACAGATTACTGTTGCCTTAATCTACAAATTCATGGATGACATGGACCTGGAATCAGTAGAATTGGGTGGTGAAAGGAAATTCTTTTCACATGAATATGAAAAGTTTGCCTGGAGCAACTTGTTCAGAAGTGATATTGGCGGAGAAGAAAGAGTTGAATTATATAGTGAAGCACTGGTAAAGATGGAGAACAATCGATACCTACCACAACTGTTTCGCAATATTTTTAAAAGAGCATTTTTACCTTATCGTGATGCAGAAACTTTACGTAATTTCCTGAAATATATAAACGATTTCAACTACAGCCACAGTGAAAAACTGGGCGATGCATTCGAATACCTGCTTTCCATATTGGGTAGCCAGGGTGATGCAGGACAATTCAGAACACCGCGCCATATTATCGATTTTATGGCTGCGATGTTAGATCCAAAAAAAGGAGAAACTATTCTTGATCCTGCATGTGGTACTGCCGGTTTTTTGATTTCAGCTTACAAACATATTCTGAAATCAAACTCTTCCAATTACGATGCTGATAAAGACCAGCATGCCTTTGAAATGCATGGTGTAAACCTTGATGAATTGACGGTTAATGGAAAGCATTACAAAGGAGATCAGTTAACACCTGATGAACGTAACCTACTTACTAATAATGTAAGGGGCTATGATATTTCGCCTGACATGGTGCGTCTTTCACTGGTAAATATGTACTTACATGGCTTTCCCGAACCTCACATTTATGAATACGACACCCTGACCAGTGATGACCGTTGGAACGAATACTACGACGTAATACTGGCAAATCCACCCTTTATGTCGCCAAAGGGAGGTATAAGGCCACACAAAAGGTTTTCGGTGCAAAGCAAACGAAGCGAAGTACTGTTTGTGGATTATATGGTCGAACACCTTACGGCCAAAGGCAGGGCTGCCATTGTGGTTCCTGAAGGCATTATTTTCCAAACGGGAACAGCATACAAAAGTCTGCGCAAAATGCTGGTGGATGAAAACTACCTGGTGGGAGTAATATCAATACCTGCTGGTGTATTTAACCCCTACAGTGGCGTAAAAACCTCAATCTTATGGCTTGATAAAAAACTTGCTAAGAAAACTGGCAATATCCTTTTTGCAAAAATTACAAATGATGGATTTGATTTGGGCGCGCAACGCAGGTCCATCAAACTAAATGACCTGCCTGATGCTTTTAGGAAAATTACGTTATACCGTGATGCCTTAATGCATGATAAGAAAGTTGATTTTGAGGATGATCCAATTGCAAGTGTTATTTCTAAAAAAGAGATACTGGGTGTTGGAGATTACAATTTAAGTGGGGAGAGATATAAATCCATTGATGTTGCAAATACTATTTACCCTCTAAATAAACTTGAAGATTTATTTGAAATACAAAGAGGTGGGTCACCAAGACCAATACAAGATTACATTACCGAATCAACTGATGGCTTGAATTGGATTAAGATTGGAGATGGCAAAGAAGGAACGAAATATATAACCGAGACAAAGCAGAAGATAAAGCCTGAAGGATTGAAAAAGTCACGGTTAGTAGAACCAGGTGACTTTATCTTGTCTAATTCGATGAGTTATGGAAGACCATTTATCATGAAGATTACAGGTTGTATTCATGATGGTTGGCTTGTCTTTAAACAAAAGTCTGAAATAGTTAACAAGGATTATATCTATTCAATTTTACTATCTGATCAAGTAAAAGCGCAGTTTGAGAAATCAGCTACAGGAGGAGTTGTAAAAAATCTCAATATAAATTTAGTAAAACAAGTGGAAATCCCCTTCCCCCCGCTTTCTGTACAGGAAGAAATTGTGACCGAGATAGTGGGCTACCAAAAAATCATTGATGGTGCCAGGCAGGTGGTGGACAACTACAAACCCCACATTGATATTGACCCGGATTGGGATATGGTGGAATTGGGAGAGGTAATAGAATCACTCGAAACAGGTGTAAGTGTTAATTCTGAAAATAAGAAAATCAAAGATGGAGAGAAGGGTGTTCTAAAAACAAGTGCTGTTACCTATGGTATTTTTAGACCAGAAGAGCATAAAATGATATTGCCAGCTGAAATTATTAGAGCGAGATGTAATCCGAAAAAGGATTCGATTATAATAAGTAGAATGAATACAGAGCAACTAGTTGGAGCAAATGCATATGTTGACAAAGATTATGAAAATTTGTTTTTACCGGATAGGCTTTGGCAAACCGTTATCTCAAAATCTAATGTTTCTGTTAGGTTTATTCATCTAGTTATTTCTTCAGATGAGTATAGAAAGAAAATTAGTGACGTCTGTGGAGGCACAAGTGGGAGTATGAAAAACATTTCTAAAAAGAATTTCTTGTCTATTTATGTTCCAATACCAAATATTGAAACCCAACAACAAATAGTAACCCGCATCGAGCAGGAGCAGCAGTTGGTTAATGCCAATAAACAGCTTATTGAGATTTATGAGCAGAAGATTAAAGATAGGATTGGGAAGGTATGGGGGGGAGTGACCGAATTATCAATTTAAATGACAAGCAAATGAATCCCAACTTCCATGTTCAACACATAACCGATATAAGAAACGTTGCAAAAATTTTAGCAGAAGTAGGGAAAGCCTATCATAAAACTTTTAACTGCTATGTTAAAAAGTATAATTGGGATGAAAATTATGATATTCGGCTTACAACATTGATTATAATCGCTGAAAACCTTTTTCAATTCCAAATCCAAGGTATTGTGCTAAAAGACTCATTAACTAAACCAGATTGGTGGAAGCAGAATTTTAATATTGATCATGAAGCATCACATAATCAGACTACAAATCAGGATAAAGTCAATGGCCCATTACAAATATTACAAATTCGTATCAAGTCAATTATTAAGTCAATTCATGATTTTATTAAAGATATCTTAATTAAACGAGGTTGGTGGAAGAAAAAAGATATAAGCGGTAATGAAAAACTGTCTAAAATTATTGATAATCAAATAACACACTTTAATCAAGAAATAGTACATGGAGTACTTCAAATGTTATTCTTACGTCTAGAATCATTTATTAAATCTATTTATAATTTGATTTATGATGAAACCTATATTACTGAAAAAATAGATTTTATAAGTATTTCAGAAAAGATTATTACTGCTTGTCAAGTTTCTAAAGAGTACATTGATCTAATAAGAGTCATTAATAATCTTAAACATGTAACGTTTAATGATGGATTCTTTAAATTTGACGATGAAGATATTACCTATCAAGATAAGGAATTTCTGTTTACAAAAGATTCAGTCTTACCCGTGGAATACGTCACCTGGAATTATATTAAATTCTATCTTATTGAAACAAAAAAATTTATCTCGGCAATTATAGAATCAGAACTAATTCTGGGTTTCAAAGAAATCACAAATCCTTCTTTGCATATTACTTTTGTGAATAGTTCAGAAGTATATAAAGCATCTGAAAAGGAGGTCGATGAAGCTGTTTCAAACTTGGCAAACCTTGATTTAAATTCAATCACCGATAAAGTCATTATATTAAATGAGATATCTAAAATCGGATACATTCCCTACTTGATTAAAATATTACACACAGGTTATCCAATATATAGAGCTAGACCAAACAATAAAAAAGTATTCGTTAATATAAATGACCTTTCTTATGTTCCTCCTGATTCTAATAAAACTTATAAAAGAGCTTCAACTCCGGAAAACACAATGTTCTATGGAGCCATAACCGATTCATCTGATGATGGGAATATAACAATTAATGAAAGTGTTGTACTTCTAAGTGAGGCCTCATCTCTATACAGAAATCGAGATAAAAACAAAGATAGTAAGGAGATTAAGGAAGAAACAATAACATTTGGAAAGTGGGTAGTAACAAGTGACATCCCGCTATTATCAATAATTCAACATAAAAGTTATAAAGATGATAACGAATGGAATAAAGAGGTCAGGCATGATTATCATAGATTTATTCGTCAATTTCCAACTATTAGAAATCAAATTATAAAGATTACAGATTTTATTGCTAAGGAATTTGCGAAAGAAGTTGATGAAGGAAAGAACCATGAATACATGATTTCAGCACTATTTATTGAGCAAATAATGAATAACGCAAAAAAACTTGGATTACCAATAGGAGGTGTGCTTTATCCAAGTAAACAATTAGAAGGTAGTGGTTTATGCGTAGCTATCCATCCAGATTGGGTCGATGAATGCATGGAACTTGTAGGTGTTGTCGAAACTAAAGTTTATAAAAAGGAAAAATTAATTGTAACTAACAACTTTAAAGAAAGTTATCCCAAAAAGGGATCCTCTACATTTAACCTTAATGAAATCACAGATCCAGAAAATAGGTTGCCTGATGATATCATATATAAGATACTCAATGGTGAGATAGAATTGGATGATAAAAACAAAATAAATTGATCTAATAAATGTAAAAAAATAATTTTTATATGAAATGGATTGGGCCTTTTAAAATTGATGAAATTTTAAATAATATTGTAGATGGAAACATAGTGATGCCTCCGGTTTCAAATAGTGTTTACATGGTTTTCCAGAAACCATGGGTTAATACTCCAGACTTAAATTCTGAACCATTGTATGTAGGTAGCAATACTGGAAAATCAAAACGGTTTAGAACAAGAATTGGAGATCTTATTGCAGACATGTTTGGTTTTTATGGGGGCGGAACAGGGCATCATTCAGGTGGTAAACACTTAAATGAATATTGTATAAAAAACAAATTGAACCCAAAAGAAATGTATATTGGTTGGCTGGAGTATTCCGAATGCCAAAGGTGTGATGAGAACTATCTATATAACAACCTTAATCCGAAACTTAATAGAAGCAAGCCACCTAAGTGTAAAATTCATAATATAGATTAAACCAATGATTACTGATATGGCTAAGGAAGGAGGTGTGTTTAATTGTGCAAGCTGGAATATATTGAAATAATTAAAAAGTAAAAATAAATGGTCTGGTCAAAATTAAATCGACAACAACTAGGTACTTATGCTGAATATCTAGTTAAAATGGAATTTACAAAGCATAAGGATTTTAATGTTTTTGCAGCAGAAGTTGATGACAGGGTATTGCTTTTGTGTTACGATATAATGGCCCTAATAAAAATGATTCAAAACACTACGATATACAAGTTAAATCGTTTAGACAGAAAAATACAAGCTATGTTTTCATTCCAGAATCTAAGTTCTATGGTATTAATTTCTATGTAGCATTGGTTTGCTTTACAGATGAAAACATTCCCAATATTTATTTGATTCCAGCGTCAACTTGGAAAATAGAAACACCATTGTTTAAGTTTCGTGCTAAATACAAAAACCCGGAATATGGATTAAATGTCTCAAAGAAAAATATGCATTTGCTAGATCCATACAAATTTGATATAAGAATAAAAGAATTAAAATAAGTTGATTAACGGAACAAAACATGCATAAAATGATAGGAATAATAATGATGGTTACTGGTGGAATATTGCTTGCCGGAGGTTACTTTGGATATTGCTCCTTATCCTGAAAAATAGTCTCTAGATTTATTAGTTGTTGAGACTGTTTATTATATAGCTTATGGTGTATAAGTTTTCAACCAGCTTACCATCTCTAGTTTACTGTTTCTATTGATTATTAATTTAAAATCATCCGTACTTGCTTCCTGTAAGCTGCTGTGTTTACTTTTCAAATCTTTGATGAATTTATTAAGAATAATCATTGCCATGTCATCATTAAGGTTAATTCCATAATCAATTGCATTATTTCTAATTTCTGACTTCAATACTTCAGCCAGTTTAATGGTAAGGCCAAATGTGTCGGTATTACAGTTTGTTCCATCAAGTTCAAGGTAATCTTGAATCATTTTTGCAATATTATCTACAAAAGATGCTGGTATTGAAGGATTATCCATTTCCTCATCGGGGACATAAGTCGGGTCACACAATAATGAAACCTCTTCTTCTAATTCTGAGTTTCTCCCACGGAAAAGTTGAACTTTAAATGACGTGATGTTTTGCAAATTAATCAACAAACTATATCTTTTTGATAAACGTTTGTTATCCTTTTGAAGTTTATTATTCAAGTTTAACAATTTATCAACTTCACTCTGCAATAATTCCTTCTGCTTGTTATTTTCATGGTCTTTCATTCGTAATTCATGATCATTATCTGCTTTTTTCAGAGCAACTTCAGCCGGGTTAGGGGTATTACCTGTATCATTACACACTTTTTTGTGCAAGTTATTGGCCATAACTGTACTAGTTTGTTTCGAATTTGTTTCGTTAATGTTCAAAACTGCACCACTACTGTACCGATCTGTATCACTCTCAACACCATCTGCTGTTAGTTGGTTTTTTAATTCACTCTTAACCCATCGGTATACGGTTTGTCTGGGTTTGTTTAACTCTGTTGCAATCTCACCAAAGCTGTAATCCTGCTGGTGTAATTCAAATGCACGCTTCTTTAACTCTGCTTTTCTCATTGTTTTGTAATTAAATTGTTAGTAATATGGTTTCTATTGCCGATAACTTTTTCCTGAAAATTCGATAATTCTGCACAACCTGTTAATACGGTCTGTTATTCGACTACCGTAACGTTCTTGTAATTGCATATGTGAAAGGTTTGTGGTTATAAATAGCGGCTTTGATTCTGCTTCACAAATACTAATAAGCCTTTCTACGGCATCAACGGGGGTGCCGTAATCATTAATCACTTTTTCCTGGCCAATATCATCTAATGCTATAGCCCATTTCCTTTCAATAGACTTTAATCTTTCAGGGTTCAAAGTAATTGCCATTATTGGTGTTAACCCCTTCTGAACAGTGTAAAAAGCAACAGGTAGTACACCATTCAAAATACTAGTTTTAGCTCTACCATTACTGCCAACAAGGGCCAACCCTTTACCTTAGTATTTGTCATCCATTGGACAGTCTGGTCATACTCAGGTAACCACACGAGTTTTTTGATAGTCCGATCATACTCCAATAATGCTCTTTCAAAAATGTGTTTGCATTGGGTTTTATGTATGCTTAAATCAAATATTTCTGCTATTTCACTTAGCTGTTCATGCTCATCTTCATCATATGTTATATTGATTACTGTATTTTTATTTAACCTGAGCTGACTTGCTCTTGTTTTGCAAGAGTTTGAGCAATACTTTGCATCACTTCTGTTTGATTTAAATTCTTGGCCGCATTGCTGGCAATTTGTTTTGTGTTTTTGCATGATAATTTACGTTTTATTTACAATTAATTAATTATTGATTAACCTTTATTTTACTCTTAGTTTTTTTAGTTTCGCCTCTCTGCTTTCCTTTTCAATGATACTGTTTTGCCATGTGTTTAAATCGAAAAGCTTATCGATTCTAGCACTTTTTTCTAAACTACCTATAGCATCTGTAATATCTTGAAACATTTTAGCAAAATTTGGATTACCAGTAAAATAAGATAAAAATAGCAGAAGTATTTTATTAATATTCTCTGTAATTTCAAAATTTGGCTCAATAGAACGTGCTATGTTAATGATACCCTGTAGGTGCTGTGTTTCATTTACTGTTATGGTATTGATTTGAGATTCTGTAACCACTTTTAAGTTGCCTTCGAAAATCGCCTTAATGTCCATCATACTTCAAAATTTAAACGTTTAGCATTGTTAGTAATGTCTTGGTCAATTGTATATTCATTTTTGTTTTGCGAGTTATATTAACCCATTATAGAATTTTGTATTTAGTAGATGCATATAATATTATATTTCTTGATAATAGGGTATTTCAGGCTTAAGTGGTTTCAGTTTATGTATCCAATTTTCCTGATTCCAACCTCCATCTTCATAGTCTTTATCAACAGATCCAATAAACCCCTTAAATCCATGTGTTATTCCCTTGGATTGAGCTTTGTACGTTTTGTAAGCAATGTATTGTTTTTGGAAATAATCAATCTTATTTATATCCTTTAGTAATAATATCATTTGTTCAATTTCTGTATATTTATCACTGTTGTTATTACGAGTAAAGCCAAAATATTCCATTATGTCAACAATCAATTCTTGAAATTTTAAACTTATTTTTTGGCAATTTTCCTTGTTTTTATCCTTTTCCTTATTTTTATCTTTATCTTTATCTATATCCTTATCCATTAGGGGTAAACTACCCCTACTGGTAGGGGTAGTTGTGTAAGTTGTTATATAGCTATTAAGATTGTTTTTTAATAAAATTTTCAAAATCGACTGATGCATTATCATTTTTTGATTAAATCCCTTGGGGTACTGAAATTCAATAAATTTTGGCAGGAACCATTTGTCTTTTGCTATTTTTATTATCCAACCATCCGGGATGCCTGATAAATCTATTTTGCCACCGATGTTAAATTCTGCAGCTTCGATATCGACATCAAATATGCCTGCGAAGTCACAGTTGGTAAACATATATATAATGAATAATTTGAGTTCAGGAGCAAGCCGTCTAAACCAAGCTTTCTTCCAGATTTCTGTGTCGATGAAACGTTTTGCCATTATATTATTTTTTATTTATATCGTTAATGATTTCGGATTTGCGCCAATACACTCTCGAACCTTTCCGAATAGGTTTTGGAATTATGCCATCCTTCTCCCAGGCACGCAGAGTTACGTAGGAGACACCGTACATAGTTGCAACATCCTTACGGCTTAGTAGTTCATTTTGATGATTCTGATCCTCAGATTGTTGTTTTTTTATCGCGCTTGTGACAACTTCGCGAAAAGTATTTTTCAAGATATACTTGAAAGTATTCTCGTCAAATTGAAGCGATATAATTTTTTTGTATTTCATAATATATTAAATTTATTTGATACGGCAAAGTTATATAAACATGATAAACAATATGTTATAGTGTTATAAATGAAAGACGAATACAACTTTATGTAGAGAACAGAAAAGTAAGAGTATCTATATTAAAAAGTAACTAAATAAAAACAGAAAGTAAAGTGAAAGTATATTAATGCTGAAATTAATGATTGTAAAAAAGCATATGCTTAAAATTGCTCGATTTTGCCTGTTTTAGTAGATAAGCTAAGAAAAACCATGAATGAAAATGGGAGGTGCTAACACGTTACGTTAGTAATAATGGCTAAATATAATATTGAAATAAATGAATGTCTTTTGTTAATCAGAGCAAAAAATCATGAAGAATTAATGTTTAGTAATTAAACTAAAAAAATGCTAAATCACAGCATTAGATGGCATTTTATTAGAGTGGAGTTCTCTTAAGGCTACGACAAAGAAATCCTGCGCATCTTTTTTTACCTGTGAATATTCTTCTCTTCCAAGGTATTGTCTTGTCAGGTTCGATCTAAAAGTATTGCGAAAAGAAATCTTAACATAAGTATCAGAACTTCGTATGTAATCTAGTATTTTCAGAGCATTAATCAACCCGATTAATTCAGATTGTTTCTTTATCTTATAGATCCATGTACCATAACTATCTATATAATTATTCTCGTATAGGAATACTATTAAAAATGGTATGAACTTGTCTTCGTTAAATTGATTTTTAAAACCCGCAGGCAAACTACTTATAAACCCTAAAAGCGGTATCAATTTACGGTTTTGTTTTTCAAACTCAATAGTATTTTTTACAATTTGATGTTGGTTTTTCACGAATTTAATAAGTAATTCTTCTCGATTATTATGCGCTGGATGAAACTCAGAAATAATATCAACTGCATCGGCCACATTCTTGGTAAATAGATACTGATTAAATGAATTAGTCTCATGCTTTCCAAAAATATAAAGATAATACAGCTTAAGGATATCAGAAACATGTTGATACAACTTATCATCCTTATTACCAAGCTCAAACATAAAATCTATAATAGCAGGAGGGTTCTTAACAATATACTTTGCCCATTCAAATTTATTTAAGTGTTCCTGTGTAATATATGAATTGAAATTTAAATCATGAAATTCTTTAAATGTTGTTAAGAATTTATTGAGTATAATTTTATCTGTTGACTTTATATTGTTTAATACTTTGCTCGCACCAAGATCTTTGTCAATGAATTGTATAATGTTTTCCATAATTATCATTTTGTTGCAATTTAACAAAAATCAATATATACATTGAACATTTTTCTGATTAATAATTATAGATTTTCTGCAGGTCTAACCTAATTGAGAAATAAGTTCTACTTTTAGTGTCCCTTATTGTATAAGACTTAAAAAATATAATACAACGTCATTTATAATACTAAAAGTGCAACAAAAATCTGTCACAAAAACAAACTCCATGGTACATACTATCAAAAGTGATCAGGATAAAGTTGTTGAGGGTATATTAAAAAACAACCCGCAAACAATAAAAGCTATCTATCATGATCACTATGGTAAAATCTGTGCTATGGTTAACAATTTTAATTACATAAATCTCGAAGCTGAAGATGTTTTTCAGGAAGGACTAACCAGGGCGGTGATTAACATTAGAAAGGGTGTTTTTAAAGGTGAAAGTTCATTCTCCACTTATTTAT
>Ga0307991_1001643_pt1 | contig 15521 bp, 12 predicted proteins | sample EllFjometagen131_FD_203146 | JGI IMG/M metagenome (GOLD analysis project Ga0307991, IMG submission 203146) | Marine microbial communities from Ellis Fjord, Antarctic Ocean - #131 | ecosystem: Environmental > Aquatic > Marine > Unclassified | place: Southern Ocean | collected 2014-10-08
AAAGATCAAGGCTTTGAAAGAAGCACTTACCGGGATATGTGAATCTGTGGCAATTGCTTATGGAGTAGATGTTGAGCCGAAATTTTTGGTGGAATATAAAGAAGTTTTTAATAGCCAGGAGCTTGTAAATGATCTCAAAGCCGCAGCTAAGGCGTGTGATGTGAGATATCATGAAGCAGAACCGACAATGGCAGGAGAGGATTTTGGATATTTTGCAGGTAGATGGGGAGGTTTGTTATTTTGGTTGGGAGCAGCAGATGCTGGCAAAAACTCATTACATAATAATCACTTTTTACCAGATGAAAAAGCGTTAGCAGTAGGTGTAAAAATAATGCGCCAGTTAATCAATGAGATAAAGGGAACATAATTTGCTTATAAACGAGACGGAGGTATAAATGAGAAGTATATTATTTTTAGCGGCATTGATCATTATATTGTTGTTTTTTACGGGTTGTGACAGCCGAAACGTGGGACCGCAAGGACTACATATAACTTTAACATCAGATCGTGATACTTTGCATGTGGGAGATGAGGTTGATCTGATAATCCTCACTGCTCAGGTAATTAGTGATGATACTGGTGGTATTGCCGGAGAACAAGTAGTTTTTCAGACCAATTTCGGCAAAGTGACCAGCAGTGGAATTACAAATGAGAACGGATATGCCTTCAGTACATTCTGGTATGACGGATTTGTAACCGGAAAGGCAGTAATACGTGCCTCATTTAATGGCGTTGTGGCAGAACATGAGGTATATGTGGTTGATCCTTCACCATATTTACTGACAGTATCAGCATCACCTGATACGATAATAATTGGTTCAGGAGTGACGAGTTCGATAATAAATGCGCATTTAACTGATAGAGAAGGGATACCGCTTGTGGGAGAAGCAATTGGATTTGAGGCAGAGGTTGGTTTTATTTCACCCCAGGATATAACTGACGAAAATGGCTATGCGTCGGCAAATTATATTTCTGAAGGGAATGAGGAGATGGAGATCGAGATCAGAGCGAAGTATGGAAATTCCTCGGCAATTACGTTTATTTATCTGGAAGAAATGGATATCGTTTATCTTGACATCTGGGCAGATAGCGATACGGTATATGCAGGCACCAATAATTACTTAACTGAAATATATGCGCATCTCTATTATCCGAATGGCAATCCAGTTACAGATGCATACATAAACTTTACCGCAACTACGGGTGATATATTATCTTATGGCATTACCGATAATATGGGAATTACGCATACGACATTTCATTATGATGAGCGGGACATGATCTCAACAATTATCGCTTCTTATGATGGAATAACAGATGAGATAGAAATTACGATCAAGCCCTTTGACTTTGGCATTGACAGTGTTTCGGCAAATCCGCTTGAAATTTATATAGATAATGACCCAGATACTTTTTCTACTATTACTGTGAGAGTAATGAATAATGGTGGGTATCCGGTAATTGACGAGGTGGTACACTTTGTGACGAGTCTGGGAATATTATCTGAGATTTATGTAAGTACGGATAATCAGGGATATGCAGTCACGCATTTAGATGATACTGGAATTCCGGGAACAGCTCATGTAGATATAGAATGTGGAGTCGATGACTCGTTTATCGATATAAGAATTCGGTACCCGGAATAAGATTTTGGAGGATAATAAACTGTTTTTTCGGGGCACAAAGGGGTAGTTTTGAGGAGCTTTGCATTATTACTTTTTCTGGCGATATTTTGTCAGGTAAGCGGGATGGTTTTGATCAATGAATTATATTATGATCATCCTGGTAGTGATGGAGGCTATGAATGGATCGAGTTTTACAATATGAGCAATTCTTCTATAGATTTAAGTGGCTGGAAAGTGGAATATGGCGGCAGTGAATTCATCTTGATGTTTGAATTTCCTGATATCACCATCGCTGCGCATGAATTTCTGGTGGCAGGTGATGTGGAAGTGATTGTGGCAGATATAACAATTGCACTGAACTTTCAAAATGGTGGCTCCGCTACAGATGGAGTGAGAATCGTTTCGCCAGATAGTTCATGGACTGACACAGTATTATATGATGTTCCAAACAGCAATAACCTCATTGATGACCGGGGAAATATTGGTAGCAGTTTTGCACCGGATGTTATCGCAGGAAATAGTCTGGGAAGATTTCCTGATGGTTTGGATACTAACTCTGGCAGTGATTGGAAAGAACGGCATAGATTAACCTGTGGAAATGAGAATACCGGAGAAATTGATCTGGCAATTGAAGTCGTAACAATCGAAGAAGTATTTGAAGAATATCACTTATTTACCAGTATTCGCAATTTATCCACAGAGGGTGTGGATAACTCCTGCGGATATCTTGATATTTACCTTAATGGTGCACCATTAGAGAGTTTTACGTTGCCACAGATAGCAGCTGATGAGGTAGTGGAATATGAAATGAATCTTACTTCACAGGCAGCGGGATATCAGTTGACAGAATTAAGCGTTAATTCAATTTATGACTATGCTTTAGGTAATAATAGCGGTGGTGCTTCAATTTTGATAGGAACATCACCTATCGTCTTTAATGAATTGATGATAAATCCAGCAGCTGGAAAAGAGGAGTGGGTAGAACTGCTGATAACCGGCAACGTGGATAACATTGTGGATAACTTGTTAATATCAGACGAAACCGGTACGGAATATGCCTTTATTGCGGGTGGATCGCAATCTGGCTATTGTGTTGCCGGAGCAGAAAAGCTGCTCTTAATTGAGCAATATGCAATCCCGGAATCCCAGATCATGGAAACTGCGGGATTTCCCAGTTTAAATAATGCCGGAGATGAGCTTGTGATACGAGACGTATGGGGAACCAGATTTGACAGTGTGTCTTATGACGAGGCAGGTGGAGAAATTGCAGGTATCAGTTACGAAAAGATAAATCCCGAAGCTGATGATAGTGAATGGAATGCCTGCATAGCTGAGGCAGGACATACGGCAGCAGCAGAAAACAGCATTGTGTGCGGAATAATCGATGTTAATTTGCAATTACTGTCTGTGTCACACGAAGATGGTGCAATAAATCATCAGATAATGATCAGTAATAGCGGGATGCAGGATGTGATGGAAGGGATTTTAGTGATTAGCTGGAAAAATCTGCTGACTGGAGATGAAGATAGTTATGAAGAATATCTGGTGTGGGAAAATGATGCGATTTTGCTCAATACCATGCAACCGGATATGGGGTATTACAGTTACGAATATTTTCTGGAAATTGCCGGCGATAGTAATATTGCCAATAACAGTGCAGAGTGGTTTCTTAATCTGCAAAGTCTGCCGTGGGTTGTGAATGAGATAATGTATCATCCTGCAAGTGATGAGCCGGAATGGATAGAGATAAAGAGCAATCTGGAAATGCCTTTACAGGTGGATTTGTGGATTAAAGTTGATGATGATAGTTGCGCTCTTTGCAGTGCAGCAGAATATCTGATTATAACGGGTGATGAAGCTGACAGGGAGCAGATAAAGGCAAAATATGGTGTTGATTTGCATGTTTTCTGCGGATTAGGCAGACTTACGGATGATGGCAGCAATTTGCAACTTGGTGATGTCTGGGACAATGAGATGGAAGCGTTTTGTTATGCGAGCAGCTGGAATCAGGATATTCAGGGAGTGTCAATTGAGCGGGTAAATTCACTTATACCAGCCATAGAGAGCAATTGGAGCAGATGCACCGATGATTGCACTCCAGGCAGGGCAAATAGTATTTATGTGGAAGAAATACCCGATATGACGGGTTTAAGCATCAAACCAAAGGTATTTAGTCCGCGCTTAGGTGAAACAACCGTGATTTCATATCAAAATAAGAACAATTTGAATAAAGTGAGAGTCCGTATCTATGATCTGAAAGGAAGGCTGATAAAACTATTGGCAGATCAGGAATTTTGCGGTATGGATGGAATTTACTGTTGGGATGGTAGAAATGATCAGGGAAATTTTGCTGCTGTCGGAGTATATATCATACTTTTTGAGAGCAGCAGTGGAGAAAATAGTTTTTCAGATAAAGCAACCGTTGTGGTTGCCTGGTAGGAGAGCAAATGTATGGCAAGACCATTTCTTATGCAATTCAAGGGATAGGAGCCAGTCAGGTAATTGTGGAAGCAGACATCAAAGCTGGAGCTACAGCCTTTACTATAGTCGGTTTACCGTCAAATTCAATTAAAGAAAGCAAAGACAGAGTCTGGGCTGCGATCAAAAATTCAGGGTACCGGTTTGGTTCGCGTAGTTATACAGTGAACCTGGCACCTGCAGATATTAAGAAAGAAGGTGTGGCTCTTGATCTGCCGATTGCAGTTTCAGTTTTAAGTGCAGAGCATCAGTTGCGGCAAAAACGACCCGGCGTTTATGCTTTAGTAGGAGAGCTTTCGCTGGATGGAAATCTGCGAGCTGTAAAAGGTGTTTTGAGCATTGCTACAGCCTGTCGTAAAGACGACGTTCAGGGCATAATCGTTCCATGGGAAAATGCTAGAGAAGCTGCCGTTATCAGCGGATTAAAGGTATATCCAGGAAATAATCTGAGGGAAGTTGTGGAATTTTTGGGAGGAGAAATAGAAATTGAGCCTTTTCAGGTAAACCGCGAGGAAATATTTGCTCATAATAAAGAATATGACGTTGATATGTATGATGTGAAAGGGCAATATCATGTGAAAAGAGCCTTAGAAGTTGCAGCAGCTGGCGGACATAATGTTCTGATGATTGGTCCTCCAGGATCGGGTAAAACTATGCTGGCAAGATGTTTTCCCACAATATTGCCTGATTTGACGCTGGATGAAGCATTGGAAACTACCAAAATACACTCGATTTCCGGGATGATTGATAGTAAAACGGGTATCATCAGAAATCGTCCTTTCCGTTCTCCACATCATACAATAAGCGATATAGCACTAATTGGAGGCGGGAGTTATCCCAAACCAGGAGAAGTTTCTTTAGCGCATAATGGTGTGCTTTTTCTGGATGAATTGCCTGAATTTAAAAAATCAGTTCTGGAAGTTTTGCGGCAGCCTCTGGAAGATGAGATCGTGACGATATCGAGAGCTTCTCAAACCCTTGAGTTTCCAGCAAAATTTATGCTGCTGGCATCAATGAACCCCTGTCCCTGCGGTTATTATGGCAGCTCTGTGGAAGGGCATCGCTGTTCCTGCAGTCCCGCAATGATACAACGCTACCGTTCAAGAATATCTGGTCCTTTACTCGATAGGATAGATATCCACGTGGAAGTTCCCGCAGTGAAATATCTTGACCTGGCAAAATTGCCGGATGGAGAGAAATCCCAGGTCATTCAAACAAGAGTGAATAACTCTCGCACCAGACAGCTGAAACGATTTAAAGATGACTCTATTTACAGCAATTCTCAGATGAATGCACGTCAGATCAGGAAACATTGTGAACTGGATGATGACTGTAAGATGCTGGTCAAGCAGGCTATGGAAAAGATGGGACTTTCTGCCAGAGCTTTTGACAGGATCAAGAAAGTGGCAAGAACCATTGCTGACCTGGAATCATCAGAAAATATCAAAGTGCAATACGTGGCAGAAGCAATACAATATCGCAGCCTCGATCGTAAATACTGGGAAGATTAATTAATTCAAACGACCGACCTGATTTTGACTGATTTCAATTGCGTAAGGCTACTTGATGGTCAGAATCAGTCGAAATCCTGTTACTGTCTGCATATCTACATAATCTAACCTGATTTACTGGTGAAAATTATTCTACTCGTTGCACAAAGGGGGCAAGACAGTGGCATCACTATGGGTTTAGTAACTCATAATTACACTTAGCTCTTGAAACTAAAACAATCGTTCTGTGGAAAATTAAACTATTTTAATCGTGGAATTGCGCGAGATTATCCTTCAGTGGGATATACATCACGGTTTCATTTACTTCTTCATAACGCCTTCTGGTTACGCGGGAAGTAAGCGAATAGATGATAGGGATACCGCGACCTGAAGTATCAAGGTCATTTTTATTGGCAAATGGGTCTTCGCCGGGTCTTTTATCAGGAATATCCCAGGTGATACCTTTATCCCAGAAAGTGAGAACCAGCTCTTCTCTGATTTCTATCCTCATAAGTATTACAGTATCAGACTTGCTGTGCAGTCCGTGCACAATTATATTATTTAGATATTCATTTACTATAAGTTCAACCTGCATGGCGAGTTCTATATTGTTATCCTGACCGCTGAGTATAAATTTTTCACTGAATACGCCGATATCCTTGGTATTAGTAAGCAGAGATCTCATCACAAGATATTCTGTAATATATTCCATTTCTTTGGGTCTTTTCCAGAAACTCACCAGAGTGAAGTCGTCAGCATTGATGGCATACCCGTTTTTGATCAGGTCATATTTGAGAAGATGACTAAAGATAACTTGTCTATCATGGTCATAGTTATCAACGATAAATTGCGCAAATGATTCCAGGTCAAGCTGATGTTTATCTTGATCCTGACATTGGTAAATCCCGTCTGAAAAGATGAATGTTACCACGTCTTCGCTAAATTCTATTTCATTTTCTTCGTCTTTGCTATAAAGGTAATCAGAACGCCAGCCGATGGGAACTGAACCCTTTTCGTAAATTACCCTGGCTTTCTTAGTTTTATGGTTATATTGGATTAATGGCGGCTGACCGGCATTGTAATATCTGATCGTGCCCTTAGCTGTATCAATCAGGCAGATCAAAAGTGTCAGGTAATTATTGGGGAATAGTTCCTTACTGATGATATTATTGACACGCTTAATGATGTAATGCGGCTCCAGATTATCTTTCTCTGACTCTATTACCATATTAATGGTAGCTTTTACGGCACTCATGATCAGCGCAGCTTGAACTCCGTGACTGGAAATATCACCTACGTAAGTAACATATTTATCTTCAGAAATTGTGAGAGTATCAGAAAAGTCACCGCCAATTTTTTTGGAGGGTGTGTAAGTGGCAGAGAAGCAGAGTTTATTATCCAGAAACAACCATTGCGGTTTCAGGTAAGCCTGAACATTCTCGGCAACTTCCAGTTCTTTCATCAGGGACTGGTTAAGATTATCCAGATCCTGCATTGTCTTATTTCTTTCTTTAATGATATTTGATATCTGTAATACTGTAATAATAAATATTATCAGACTGATAATACCAACGATCAGAAGTCCAACATATCTTATGAGGTTGTAGTAATCAAGCTGATCCATTTTCTCGTGAGATATTTCAACCAGTAGTTTAGTGGCAACGTGATGTAATTCAAGCACAGTGTTAAAAGCATTATCTACAATTTTCTGAGAAGTTTCAGAATATACAACCTGATTGGGAGTAGTTATATTTTGAGCAGGATCTATAATTATGTTGTTTATCTTAATTTGCAGATTTTGCAATTTAACCAGATAGCCGGTAATACTTTCTATGTAATGATCAGTTGCTATGTTGCTGCTGGTAGTAAAAAATATGGGTCTGGTTGCAGGAGCCTGTTCTGAATATATGTCAAAGTAGCTATAGTCAAAAGAACCTCCAAGTTCAATGGTATTGATAACCTGCTGTATGGTGTTATAGCTCGATTTTAAGCGGTCATCAGCATCAAATCTGAGGTCAGGATGATTGCCAGACGTGATCAAAAGATCAATATCGCGCTGGATCACCAGCAAATTGCGGTAAACAATCTGATTCAAATCAAGAAGAGCATGAATATTGCTCGATTTCTTGGAATAAAAACCTATTACGTTTTCCAGGAATGATTTACTTCCCAAAATGCTTAACGCAACGATTATGAATAAAATGACAAGGACAAATATTTTTACCTTGATCGGCTCTTTTACCAGACTATTCATATAACTAACTCCCAAATATATTCAAAGATAACGATGCAATTTTCAAGCCAATAATAACATTAATATCTAACATATTATCTTTAAACAAAATACGTCAAATACTTTTTCTCAATCCATAAAGAAAATATTCTAAAATCCATCCGATTACGGTCTATTGCCCATTTTCATACAGTAAAATACGGTATTACGAAAAAAAGACTGCAAGCCAAACAGTCGATTCTTTCCGATTTGTCCAACTTACCTTGTGTTTTCGATGAGCAGCGATGAAATAGCTGTTGCCGGTTTTAAGAGTGATATTTTCATCAGGTGCCATAAGGATAATTTCCGCAGAACCGGATAATAGAATAATCCATTCATTTTCAGACTGGTCATACCAGAATTTCTCTGGTGATGTTTGTCCTGATGACACTATCCGTTCAATTCTCACTTTTTCATGAGAAAATATTTCGTTTATAATTTCTTCCTTTTGAGGAAATGATGGAATATCAGCCCAGAAATTATTCAAAACTGACATGTTCCCAATCTCGTCCCGTCCATTGTTTACTATTATTACGCATCATCATATAAGCCAGCCATAACTGTTCCATGGTTTTAAGACGTTCCCTCATGGAATTATCAAGATCATTGCTCCATTTATGAAAATCACTAATCAGCTCGTAAGGCAACTCAAAATCTATCATTTGCTGAAGTTCATCCTGACGCGGCAGATATACAGCTTCGTCATCATCTCCAATACCATTAAATTGCTTGGTGCGCGGATCATAAGTATCAGGAATAATATTATAAAATTCATCTTCACAGACGAGAAACTGATAAATGCCCTGTTCATATTCCATATCAGAAAAGTCCTGGGGAATTCCAAAGAAATAATCTCCCAGTTTGGGTTTCCAGTTAGTCCTGAGTTCATCAGCCTGACGGCACATTTTAATATAATTTTTTGAAGTATCCATAATTTCTCCAATATTTTTTTATTTATCTTAATTTATTATTAATCGTTATATCACCTTAGCGTAGGATTGGGTGACTTGAATAGCTCAAATTCCACCATTTTGATATAATATCTTCGCATGGTTTTATAAGTAAATGGCAATGTATAGAGTAGCCCAATACCCAGAAGAAGAGCTCCAATTGCATTGATCACTGTTATTTTAACTGTAATGAAGAAAAGCTGCCAGCGAGTTTCATGCCCAGCCTTGATGCTCGATATTATTGCTTTGATCGGGTTCATCTTCTCAGCTATCAAAAATGGTGCTGCATAAGCGCAGGAAACTCCATAGAGCACCATGATCAAACGTACAATATGAAGTACGGGATCGACCATAATATCAAGAAGAAAACCAGTGCAGATAACCTTTAATAGAAATAGATAAGTAATGGCAATAAGCACAAAAAACCAGTATTGCGGGTAGAATTTCAAGGATTTGAAATAGTTGCCTACGGAATAGTCATCTTTCATAGCAAAGGGTATCAAAGCCAGAGGAACATAAAAAAGCATGATAAGGTTTGTCAGCCAGTAGTTATGCCAGAAAATTGCACTTATAATAATAAGCGGCAGGTAAACAGCCAAAGTAAGAAACAGCCCAATAGAAAATGTTTCCGAATACTTTTCTTTATGTTCTTTCCATGATATTTTCAGGTTTTCTTTTGCTGAAAGGTCTGTTTTCAGCGCAGATGTGGGTTCCCCACAAACGTGGCAGAAAAGCTGATGCGGATGCAATTCTGCATCACAGGTGTAAGTTTTTTTCTTCTTTTTGTAAGTTGCATTACATTTCATTAAAATTTGTATCCTTTAAAAGTTATAACTAATGGAAATTTGATTAACAAGCCCCAGGTCTCCATAAGACAGGAATGCATAATTCAGCACATAATTCTGCCAGTTAATGGCAAAACCGCCTGAAATACCAGCAAGAGCTTCTCCATCTCCACCTTTTTTCCAGTCAGAAGAGTCTGTCTTGTAACCCATTCTGAGTTTCATCATCGGGTGCACACTATACTCAGCTCCAAAACGACCATAAAAATCTGATTTAAGAGGTTTATAAGCATCTACCGATAATATTAACCTTGAGTTTGCGCGATAGCCAAAACCAAGGTCAACAGCTGAAGGCAGTTGCTCATCATATTCACTGGAAGTAAAATGAGATAACTGAATTCCCACATTTCTGAGAACCAATCCTAAGTGTAGTTTGGGGTTAGTCGTGATATGGTAAAGTCCAAAATCAAAAGCAATAGCGGTAGCAGAATGAGAATCAAGAGATTCATAGATCACTTTTGCATTTGCTCCCACATTGAGAGTCGATGAAAAATGATGAGCAAAAGCAGCTCCAAATTCCAGATCAGAAGCTCCAAAAGTACCATTTTCTCCTATATAGTTTCCCTGGTCGTCTGCTTCGGTACGGATTTCTTCTGTCGAGAGGAAACGAGCATAGAAAGAAGTATTAGAATTACCTGAAACAGGTTGTGTATATACTATTGCGCCACAATTAATATCCATAAGGTAGCTCGTATAAATAAAAGATATCTGCTTTTCTGTAATCTGGTATAATCCGGCAGGATTGTAAAAAACGGCTTCTGCGTCATTGGCAATGCCGGCATAGGCATAGCCAAGAGCTGCTGCGCGCGGGCTAAAAGTGAGTTTACTGAAGGCAAAGCCTGTTGTGCCTGCATCATCACTTATTGCATAAGAGGTAAGAGTAAAACTTATGAGTAATATTGTCAGAATAATTTTCATGGTAACCTCAGTTCTTGATTTTAATCTGTTTAAGAAGTAGCATCATTTCGGTTATTGTGGATACCTGTCTAAGCTTATCCACATTTCCCGGCTGCCTTACAAAATTGGATATTGCGGAAAGTATTTTCATATAATTATTTTGTCTGCTGCGGGGAACCGCTATAAGGAATATTACAGCAACAGGTTTCTCGTCGATAGAATCAAAATCAATCGCTTTTGACAATTGATAAACACAAATTACAAGTTCGTTTGCTGATTCATGGCTGCTATGAGGAATGGCAATTCCTCTTCCAATTCCGGTTGACATGATAATCTCACGTTTCCAGATTTGAGCAAAGAATTCATCCGCAGAAGAAACAACATTCTTCTCTGCAAGAACAGACGTCATTTCCTGCAGTAGTGATTTTTTATCAACTGCCGGATAGTTCAGTCTTATGAATTCTTCAGAAAATAAGATTTCCATCACTTTGATCAACCTCCTGTAAGTACTAATTAGTCTATTTATTTACTTGACTGAATAAGTCAAATAATTTTTCTGCTGTAATACTTTGAGAGAAGCGACATAAAGGAGTATTATAATGAAAAAAAGAACATTATTAATAATCAGCATGATGGTTTTAACCGGATTGCTTTCAGGAGTAATTCCTCCAGAAACTGTACTGGCTGAATTTAGCTCAGGTTCAATTACAATGGCAGATTTCAGTCTGCGACTTGAAAAAATCCCACCCATGTATCAGACTCGTTACCAGACTTATGAAGGTAAGGTCAAATTTCTAAATGACCTCGTAACTGAAGAAGTATTTTTTCAGGAAGCTATCGCAATAGGGCTTGATAATGATGCTTCGGTAAATGAGAAACTCGTTAATCAGATCAAAGCGACTTATTTCACTGAATTCCAGCAGGATCTGATAAAAGATATGCAGATTACCGATGAAGAACTGAATGAATATTTTTTGAGCCATCTTGATAACTACCCTGGTGTTACGTTTGAAGAATCACGCCCAATGGTGGAAGGACAGTATAGGAAGGAAAAAAGTGATAACTTTCTGAAAGAATATGAATTTAACATGATAGAAGAATATGGCATCACGATTCACGAAGACCTGCTTGATTCTCTCGATTTCAACGATATGGCTACAATCGAACCGATTGCCCAGGAAAAATATATTACCAGCAATCTGCCTGAACTCGAAAAGACTATCGTGCAATTAAAAGAATTTTATGACGGGTTGCCAAATCAGAATAAACGTCCGTTCCTGCAGCTTGAATCACGACTTAAATCCGTAAATGAACTGGTGAAAATGGATATGTATTATCTGAAAGCTGTTGCTGCCGGGTATGATAACAATCCCGCTGTGCTGGAAACCAGACCAATGCTGAAACGCAACCTCATGCTGCGAGAAACTTATAATCGTAAAGTAACTGAAAGAATAGATGTAAGTGAAAATATAGTAAGAAATTATTATAATGAAAATATTGATAAATTCAGCACTAAAGCATTTCGTAAAATCCAGGCTTTCGGGTTTGAGGATGAAAAAACTGCAAAACAAAATATGAAAACTGCTAAAAAAGCAGCTAAAAAAGCAGATGAAGAATTGATGAACCAGGTTCTCGAAGCTTCTGTATTTGAGTTTGATAAAGGCGAAATCAATTATGTGTATAATAATAACCTGATTCCTAAGTGCGGGCAGGATACTGTATGGTGTGAAAAAGTATGGGAAACAAATCCCGGTAAAACAAAACCAGAGAAAATGAGTGATATCTTTGTTAGTGCTCAGGGATATCATGTGTTTTTCCGTATTCTCGAAGATAATCTTGCCGTACCCACAGCTTTTGAAGATGCTCGCGTAAAGATAGAAAATGAAATGCAAAAAGAACTTTCTCGCGAATATTTCCAGGAAACAGACAGCCTTCTGCGTGAAAAGTATGGCGTTAAAATTATGAGTGATAATCTCGTGGAAAAACTCACTCCTGAAGAATACTTTGAAAATGCCGAAAAAGCTCAGAAGAAAAGACGTTATAAAGATGCCATTTACTATTATGATCAGATCGGGGAATTATATCCTGATACAGGCGATGCCTATAAAGCTCTCTTTATGAAGGGATTTCTCTATTCAGAAGAAATGGATGATAAAGAAATGGCTATTGAGATTTTCCAGAAAGTAATTTCAGAATACCCTGAAGGGGAACTACATGAGTCAGCAGACTTCATGATCAAGGAATTAAGAGGTGAGAGCAATATCCTGGAAAAAATGGAATAATTAGCGCAAAAGAGAAATTTTACCTTATCATTAAGATAGGGTATTGCGCAATCGGAAATTATAAATGTTTCCGAATAGTAAGGAGAAAAATATGTTTTATTATGGAAATCAGTTAAAAGAAGTTTTTCTGAAAGCAAAAAAGGAACGCTTCGGTATCATTGCTTCCAATGTCGTTTTCGACAGTGCAATTCGTGGAATATTACATGGTTATGATGCCGTCAGTTCTGACGGGTTATTTCAGATGAGCAGTGGTGCTGTCAAATATGCTGCCGGTGATAGCAAGGATATGGAAACCGGTGCAAGATTCATCAGCACAATGATCAAAACTTTATCTCAACAATTTAAAAAATCAGGGGTAGGATTACATATCGATCATGCTACTCCCAACTATTTCGATTTTATCGTTTTTTGTATTGAAAATAACCTGGTTTCTAGTGTGATGATCGATGCCTCGCACGAAGAATTTGCTGAAAATATTCGGATTTCACAGGAAGTTGTGAATATCGCTCATAAACACAATGTTCTAGTTGAAGGCGAGATTGGCTATATCAAGGGTTCTGAAGATGAGATAGTTAGTGATACTGAGCTATATACAAAACCTGAAGAAGCACTGGAATTTGTTAAAAAAACAGGTGTTGACCTTTTTGCAGCCAGTGTTGGTACTAATCATGGTGTTACTAAAGGTAGTGAAGTTGTGCTGCGGATTGATCTGATCAGAGAAATTGATGACCTGCTGATAAAGAATGGCGTGGAAACAGGTCTCGTTTTGCATGGTGCAAGCGGTTTAACTGCTTTGCAGCAGCAGCAGGCTGTGGCAAACGGTGTAGTGAAAATCAACAAAGATACGCGTTATCAGATGGCTATGGCTGAGGCTGTTCAGAAATATTGGGAAGCAGAAAAAGATTCTATTATCAGACCCGATACCATTAGCGAATCTAATTATGTTCCTGACAAAAAACGCTTTGATCCTCGTAAATGGACTATCAAAGCTGAAAATGCCTGCACTGAAGCAGTAAAAGAATTGGTAAATATTACTGGCAGTGCCGGAAAATCAATCCTAATTTAACACATAAGGAGATATTATGCTTAATGTAGCAATAAATGGTTTCGGTCGTATCGGAAGACTTGTTTTCCGTAGTATGATGGAATTCCCCCAAAAATTCAATGTGATTGCCATAAATGACTTAACCGATTCAAAAACTCTCGCACACCTTCTCAAAAATGATTCAGTACATGGTAAATATCCCGGTGTAATTTCTGCTGCCGCTGATATGATCATTGTTGATGGAAAAGAAATTAAGGTTTTCGGTGAAAGAGACCCTGCAAATTTACCATGGGTCGAACTCAACGTCGATTACGTGGTCGAATCGTCAGGTGTATTTCGTACAAGAGCGCAAGCTGCCAAACACTTGGAAGCTGGTGCAAAAAAAGTCGTGATTTCTGCTCCTGCAAAAGATGAAGTTGATGCCACTATCGTTTTGGGTGTTAATACTGAAGATTTAAAGCCGGAACACGAAATCGTCTCAAATGCTTCATGTACTACTAATTGTCTGGCTCCACTAATGAAAGTGATTACCGATAATTTTGATGTGGAAAGTGCCTTTATGACCACTATTCACAGCTATACTGGCGATCAGAGGATCATTGATGCTCCTCATAGTGATCTCAGACGTGCCCGTGCCGGTGCTTTAAATATTATTCCTACAACTACCGGAGCTGCTGTGGCAACCGGGAAAGTGATCCCATCTCTGCAGGGAAAAATTGACGGACTGGCTGTCAGGGTTCCCACTCCTGATGTCTCACTCGTTGATGTTGTCATTTATGTGGAAAGAAAGACCTCAATTGATGAGATAAACACGTTGATGAAAACCGCTGCTGATTCTTATTTAAAAAATATTCTGGAGTATTCAGAAGAGCCAATCGTCTCTACTGATATCATCCATAATCCGCATAGTTCTATTCTTGATGCTGCCAGCACAATGGTCAACGGTCGTATGATTAAATTGCTCTCATGGTATGATAATGAATGGGGATACGCACAAAGAGTTGTTGACTTACTGGAATTAATGGCTGCCGAATAGCTGCCGGGTGTTTTAAGTAAGGCATACAAGGTTTCTAAGATCAATTAAGCTACTGTAAGTCTGTGATGAAGGAAAGTCATTGACAAAATTGAGTAGTTTTATGATAAATAAGTAAATATCTCCGGATATGAAAAAAGAGATTAAAATTCAAGGAGGATAGTAATGAAGAAATTACTAACTGTTTTATTGGTTGTTGTTATTGCTTCTGTTCTGTTTGCAGATAACTCTGTTAAAGTCAAAATGGCTAACCAGAGTCAGCTTACTCGTCAAAACACAATGGATCGTGATTTTATCACAATCGCTGAAGAAGATTTTGAGACTGGTGCTGAAGACTGGGAAAATTATGACGAAACTGCTCCTAGTGACTGGAATGAAGAATGGCATTTGAGCACCGTGGGAGCATATTCAGGCAACTCATGGTGGATGGGAGACGAAGAGCTTGGTGGTTACACGAGTCACCGCTATTTAGTATTAGATACACCGGTACTCACATTATCAGGAACACCAGAGCTAAATTTCATGTGTAATTTAAATTGTGAAGATGTAGGTGGAGAACCACCTTATGATGCCTGGGATGGCGCAAATGTGCGAATATCAACTGATG
>Ga0307991_1001645_pt1 | contig 15516 bp, 14 predicted proteins | sample EllFjometagen131_FD_203146 | JGI IMG/M metagenome (GOLD analysis project Ga0307991, IMG submission 203146) | Marine microbial communities from Ellis Fjord, Antarctic Ocean - #131 | ecosystem: Environmental > Aquatic > Marine > Unclassified | place: Southern Ocean | collected 2014-10-08
GCTCGATCTTCCAGGCGTTGTGCGGTGGTTTAACGACTTTGTCATTTAATGATAAAGTCGTTACTATTCTCTTGCGCGCGGGTGCGAATGACCTGCCCAGCATTCTGTTCGGGAACTATGTCCCTAACAACTATTCTCTTGCGCGCGGGTACGAGTGACCTGTTTTGGTAAATTCATGCAATTGCATATTTTTACCAGCTATTCTCTTGCGCGCGGGTACGGGTGACCTGTTACAAAAAACGGACAAATGTCCGAATTTTGTAAACTTATTGAACTCAAAGTTTGTCAAAACTTTCTTTTGGAAATTTTTGACAAAAATACAAATTAAAATCACACAATTTAAAGCCCGGTCATTAATTTTGGCCGGGTTTTAAATTTGGATGAAATATGTTTTACCTGTTTTTTTTATGGTGTCATGGATGGTAACACCGGGAGTTTTTCTTTCGTAAGTATCTGAATTTATTAAAAGTATGGCGGAGAGAGAGGGATTCGAACCCTCGGTGCCGCTATTAACAGCACACACGATTTCCAGTCGTGCTCCTTCAGCCAGCTCGGACATCTCTCCGTATTAATAAATGGATAACGAATACTGAATTACAGGTACTGATGCACTCAAAAATACAGCACACCGGCCCTCTCGAAAGTACCCCGGTACCTGTAAATCCATGGCGGAGAGGCAGGGATTTGAACCCTGGAAGCGCGTAAACGCTTACTGCTTTTCGAGAGCAGCGCCTTCAGCCACTCGGCCACCTCTCCAGCACAAAGGGTTCTTTCCAAGTGCAGGAAAGGTGTTTAGTTATCCTTTTTGAAACCATCTGTCAATCCTCATCTGAATCCAAAATCAATTTTTTTAAAAAAGCCTGGGCCCTTCCCGTTGCTACAGAATAATGTACCATAAATTTGCGAATTTCCGAGCACCTGATATGCCTTGCCAATCTTTTTATCTCCCCCCAAAAAAACTTGACACCCTGCCCTCAGCCATTATATTAACCGTGTAGTTTAACTAAACGGTTAGTTTATCTATATGGTCAAATTTTTCGGAGACAAATATGACATCAGCAACAAAAAAACGTGACAACACCATCCGCAGCATCCTTGACGCGGCAGCAGACAGTTTTGCCCAGTCCGGTTTCGAGGGGGCTCGGATGGATAAAATTGCAGCCCAGGCCGGGATCAACAAGGCCATGATTTATTACCATATCGGTGACAAAAAAGCCCTATATGCCAGGGTGCTGCACGACATCATCGGTGGTGCGGCCGCCCGTTTCAAAGAGACTATCGACCAGCTCCGGACCCCGGAAGAAAAATTAAAAACAATAATCCATGCCATTGCCCTCACCATGGATCAGCATCCCTGCCTGGCGCCGATTATGCTGCGCGAGCAGGCATCCGGGGGCGGGAACCTGCCCGAAGTCATCGCCCGGGATTTTGCCGGTATTATCACTATCGTTACGGACATCCTTGATCAGGGCGCCCGCCAGGGCGTTTTTATCCGCACAACGCCATTTATTGTACATGCCATGATTACAGGGGGTATGCTGTTTTATAAAGGCAGTTTTCCCATTCGGTCTCGGCATATCGTTTTCCCTGAAGCGGTTCAAAAATTAGGAGGCGACCTTTCCGGCGATGTTGCCCGGGAAATTGAAAAACTGGTTTTAAAAGCAGTCAAAAAATAAAACGCTGGAATACGATAAATCGGAGAAAAAATGACATCGATTCGAAATAAAATTGAAAAAGGGTTTGAAGCCCTGGCAAAAACCATATTTCACCATCGGTTCAAAACCATTCTGATAATGCTCGTTATAATAGGTGCGCTTCTGACGCAGCTGCCAATGCTGACCATGGATATCTCCACGGAAGGCTTCATGCACCCGGCGGACCCGACACTGGCTGATTACAATGCGTTTCGGGACCAGTTCGGCAGGGATGAATTGATTATCGTGGCCATCACCTGCCCCGATGTTTTCCATGGCCGCTTTCTTGAAAAATTAAAAAAACTTCATGAAGACCTGCGGGACAATGTGCCTTATCTTGAAGATATCACCAGTCTTGTCAATGCCCGGAATACCAGGGGGGAAGCAGACAGGCTCATCGTTGAGGACCTGCTTGAAAACTGGCCAAAGACACCTGAAGCCATGGCCACCATCAAAAAACGGGCCATGGAAAACCCGCTGTACAGGAACCTGCTGATATCTGGAAACGGCCGGATGGCCACTATTATACTTCAGTCACAAACCTATTCGGCAGCCGATGATGACATGGATGTTCTGGAAGGATTTGAAGCGACATCGGGCATGGCCCCACCTGGTGTTGACGGGGCCGATGAAAAAAAATACCTCACCGACAGTGAAAACAGCGAAATGGTGACCGCCGTCAAAAAAATAACTGCAGACTACGCCTCGCCCAATTTTACCATTGATATTGCCGGGTCATCGGTGGTCACCCATTTTTTAAAACATGCCATGATCAAAGATATCCGCAAGTTTGTACTGCTTGCCGTTATCACCGTGGCCCTGTTTCTGTTTATCATGTTCCGCAGGATCTCGGGGGTTGTCCTGCCGCTTCTCATCGTCATGCTTTCCCTGCTGTCCACCATCAGCCTCATGGCGATTTTCAAAGTGTCGGTCAAAATACCATCCCAGATCCTCCCGTCTTTTATACTGGCGGTGAGCGTGGGCTACAGCGTCCACATACTGGCGATATTTTACCATTCTTTTCAAAAAAGCAGGAACAGGGAAGGGGCCATCGTACATGCCATCGGTCACTCAGGACTGGCCGTTTTAATGACCGCCGCCACCACTGCCGGCGGCCTGCTTTCATTTTCAACCTCACAGGTGGCCCCCTTTGCGGACCTGGGTATTTTTGCCAGCATCGGGGTCCTCCTGGCCATGGCCTATACCATCATACTTCTGCCGGCACTCCTGGCCATCATCCCTATTAAAAAAGCGCAACCCCGGACCGGGCCGGATCAGGATTCAGCCACAGACCGCCTTCTGGCAACGGTGGGCCGGGTAACCACCACCCATCCGTATAAAATACTGATCATCTCAGCGGTTGTCATTGCAGTCTCCATAACCGGGGCCATGAAAATCAAATTCTCGCATGATATTTTAAAATGGCTGCCGGTAGACAATGCAGCCCGGGTGGCCACGGAAAAAATCGATCACGACCTCAAAGGATCCGTGGCCCTGGAAATTATTCTTGATACCGGCAGGGAAAACGGCTTGTACAACCCGGATCTGTTAAACCGCATTGAAGAGACCATCGCCTATCTTGAAACCTTGAAAGTTGGCAACATCTTTGTGGGGAAAGCCTGGTCTTTGACAACAATTTTAAAGGAAACCCACCGGGCCTTGAATGAAAACCGCCCGGCATTCTACGCCATTTCCCAAGACAAAAATCTCATCGCCCAGGAACTGCTCCTGTTTGAAAACAGCGGCTCGGACGACATGGAAGATTTTACCGACAGTCAGTTTTCCAAAGTGCGCATGATGGCCAAAGTCCCGTTTAAAAACGCCCTTGCCTATACAAAGTTCCTGAAAAATGTAAATCAGCATCTCCAGGAAACATTCCCGGATGTAAAAATTACCACCACCGGCATGGTTGCGCTTCTTTCCGGGACCATGAGCAATGCCATTGACAGCATGGGAAAAAGCTATCTCTATGCCCTTCTGGTGATCACCGTGTTGATGATTCTCCTCATCGGACGACTGCGCATCGGTCTTCTCAGTATGGTACCCAACCTGACACCGATTATCATCATCCTGGGTATTATGGGCTGGCTGAAAATACCCATGAATCTATTCACCATGCTGGTAGGCAACATTGCCATCGGTCTGGCCGTGGATGATACCATCCATTTCATGCACAACTTCAGACGGTATTTTGAAAAAAGCAATGATGCGACAGCGGCGGTCATGGAAACCCTGCACACCACCGGTCGGGCCATGCTGGTGACATCCTGTGTATTGTCTGTCGGGTTTTTCATATTCATGTTTGCCACCATGAACAATCTCTTTCATTTCGGATTATTAACCGGGCTTACCATTATCCTGGCCCTGCTGTCGGACTACTTTATTGCACCGGCTCTTATGGTGGTGGTGAACCGGGGAACAAAAATTGAATAGTGAATAGTGAGAATTGAATACTTATGGTATCGCTCCGCTTTATCTTTAAATAATTAAAATAGGCAAAATTCTTAAAATTTTCACTTCTCAATATTGATGAACTCGTAAAAAGTATTTAAGATGGCTAAGTAGAAATCTTCATATACAAGGCATAGGGATTTTCCAGGAACGAAGGCATACATGTGGTATGTCGAGTCTCTGGAAAATCTCTATAACGCAGTAGATGGAGATTTTTTACGACGCCATCAATATTCAATTTTCACTTTTAACAAGGCCTTCAGCCTTCAACCTAATTAATTAGGAGAAATATCATGAAAAATAAAACGAAACTTCTTTTTATACCCATCGTAATTGTCGCAACCATTATAGGTTTTTCCGTGGCATTGGCAGGGGCAGATGACCCCAAGGCCCGGGCCATAATAGAAAAGGTGGATGCCAGGGATGACGGTGACAACCAGATTTCCGACATGGAGATGGTGCTCATCGATAAAAAAGGCAAACAAAGAATTCGCAAACTCCATACCTTCAGCAAAGACAAAGGTGAAGACACACTGAAACTCATGTTTTTTCAGCACCCGGCAGATGTCAAGGATACGGCATTTTTAACCTTTGACTACGACAGGCCGGATAAAGACGACGACCAGTGGCTGTACCTGCCGGCCCTTAAAAAAACCAAGCGCATCGCGTCCACCGATAAAAGCGGCAGCTTCATGGGTTCCGACCTGACCTATTCGGACATGACCTCCAGAAATCTTGAAGACTACGATTATACTTTTTTTGAGAAAACACCGGAAAAAGAGGTTAATGGCGTTAAAACATGGGTCATCTGGTCAACCCCGCGCTCAAAAGATGTGGTGGAAGAGACCGGATATGAAAAATCCCTTCTGTTTGTGCGCCAGGATAACTTTTTTGTCATCCGTGCCCTTCACTGGGTCCGCGACGGCGGCTACCTGAAATATATGGATATCCGCCAGCTCGACAGGATCGACAACATATGGGTGGCCACGGAAATGCATATCACCAAAAAAAAGGCCAAAAAAACCGCGCATAAAACCATCTTGAAATTCAATAACGTAAAATTCAACCAGGATCTGACCGTTGACCTGTTTTCCATCCGGACAATGGAAAAGGGCTTTTAAATCGTTTTTCACGTAAACGCAAAGCCGCAAAGCTCGCAAAGAAACAATAAAAATAAATACAATGACAAACAGATATAAATGGAAAATAAAAAAATGGCGGGAATATAGTTATAAAATCCTATGGACGATGGCCGCGATTTTCGTTTTACTGCTATTTTGGGCGGTTTTATCCCCCGGGCCATCGTGTGCAGCAGAGGACGAAACACTGGATGACATCCTTAGCGATTTTGACGACAAACCGTCTGAATTATCTGAAAATAAAAGCGAGAACGTGCTTGACGGCTTTGACGACCCACCTGAAGATACCCGCCCAAATCCATCGGAAGATGATTTCCTGGAAGGGTTTAATGACGAAATCGTCCAGATGGATATCCCAAAGGACGAGGACATAAAGCCACCGTCAATATTCAGTCTGGACGGATATACCAAACTGGGTGCCTCCTATGCGGTTGCCCACGATAAACCTGAAAACGGAAACACTGACTGGCGGGGCTTGTCCCGGCTGCGAAAGGACCTGAACCTTGAGCTCAACGCCCGCTTTTCCAAACAGTGGCAGGCACGTGTCACCGGCAAGGGGGCCTGGGATGCTGCCTATGCCATCAAAGGCCGGGATGAGTTCACCAATAATGTGATCGATCATTACGAAAAAGAGGTTGAACTGGGTGAAACCTATATTCAGGGCAGCCTGACAGACCGTCTGGACATCAAATTCGGCCGCCAGGTGGTGGTATGGGGAAAATCGGACAATATACGGGTGACGGATGTTCTGAACCCCCTAAACCTTCGTGAGCCGGGCATCACCGATATTGAAGACCTGCGACTGCCGGTGACCATGACCCGACTGGACTATTATATCGGCAACTGGAGCGTCACGGGCATTGCCCTTCATGAAATCCGCTTCAACAAAAACCCGGAATACGGCAATGACTTTTACCCGGGTGCCACCCCGCCGCCCCATGACGATAAACCCGGTTCCGATGTTGGTAACACCGAGTATGCGGCCTCAATCAATGGCATCTTCAGCGGATGGGATATCTCATTTTACGGGGCCGACTATTATAACGACACCCCCCACGTGCAGCTTGTCTCCCCCGGATTACCGCCCGTGGTGAAACGAAGGCATGCCCGCCTGAAAATGCTGGGCACAGCCTTTAATGTTGCAACAGGCAACTGGCTCCTTAAAACAGAGGCCGCCTGGATACAAGGATTCAAATTTTTCAACGCTCCGGGCAAAACCTGGTCTCGCACCGATATTCTGGCCGGACTTGAGTATTCCGGCTTTACCGATACCACCCTCACCATCGAGGCTGTAAACCGGCACATAAACGGCTTTGATAAAACTTTAAAATCAGCCCCGGACAGCGCACAGCCCGATGAATTCCAGTGGACGGCAAGAGCGAGCAGGGATTTTTTAAACGATACCCTGACCCTGACACTCCTGCTCTCCACCTACGACAGCAAGGGCGAAGATGGTGCCTATCAGCGATTTACTGCCGAATACGATATCACCGATTTTCTTCAAATCAGCACCGGAATCGTGCTGTACTCATCCGGGGACCTTGCCGTCTTTAAGAATATCGGGGACAACGACCGGCTGTTTTGTGAAATCAGATACAATTTTTAGATTCGATCTAATCCAACTTCACCTTAAGATATAAACGCCCGCCTGCCCTGATTCAATCATCCGCTTTACAATCCCCAATTCTGCCATATTTTATACAGTACAACTTTAAAATTACATTCAAACTATTTAGTGTACTCCGTGTATCCCACGATTGAAAAAATATAAAACTGTAATCCGGTATATACCAGATGCCAGTTATTGAAAATAAAATTTATGGACCGATACAACCGGAAAGAGATTGACAAGAGACGCACCTTCGGCATTATCAGCCATCCGGATGCGGGCAAGACCACCTTGACCGAAAAACTCCTGCTGTTCGGCGGTGCCATCCAGCAGGCCGGGGCCGTTAAAGCAAGAAAAGCCGCCAGGCACGCTACCAGCGACTGGATGGCCATTGAAAAAGAACGCGGTATTTCCGTGACCAGTTCCGTGATGAAGTTTAATTACAGGGATTTTGAGATCAATCTGCTGGATACACCGGGCCACCAGGACTTTTCCGAAGATACCTACCGGGTATTGACCGCGGTGGACAGCGCTTTGATGGTCATTGACAGTGCCAAGGGCGTGGAACCCCAGACCGAAAAGCTGATGGAGGTCTGCCGGATGCGTAACACCCCCATCATTACATTCATCAACAAGCTGGACCGTGAGGGGAAATCGCCCCTGGATCTTTTAGATGAAATCGAAAATAAACTGCAGATCGAATGCACCCCCCTTTCATGGCCCATCGGCATGGGAAAAAGATTCAAGGGGGTCTATAATATTTTCCAGCGCAGGATGCATCTTTTCGAACCCGGCCGAAAAACCCTTTTAGATCAAGGCGTCGTGATCAATGATCTTTCAGACCCGGTCCTGGATGAACTTCTGAAGGGCCAGGCCGATGAGCTGAGGGAAGACATCGAACTCATCGCAGGGGCCTCGGACCCCTTTGACCAAAAGCAATTTTTAAAAGGCAGCCAGACCCCGATTTTTTTTGGCAGCGCCATTAATAATTTCGGCGTACGGGAAATGCTGAATGCCTTTGTGGAACTGGCCCCCCATCCGGGGCCCCGGTTCGCCGTCTCTCGTGAAGTGTCCCCCTATGAAAAACCGTTTTCCGGGTTTGCGTTTAAAATACAGGCCAACATGGACCCGGCCCACCGGGACAGAATCGCCTTTGTCAGAATCTGTTCAGGAAAATTTAACAAAGGCATGAAGGTCATGCACCACCGGATCGGCAAGAACGTCACCTTTGCCAATGCCACCATCTTCATGGCCCAGGATCGGGAAAATGTGGAAAAAGCCTTTCCCGGAGATATTATCGGCATCCATAACCACGGCACCATTAAGATCGGGGATACTTTTACGGAAAAAGAACCCTTGAAGTTTTCCGGCATTCCCAACTTTGCCTCCGAGCATTTCAGACGCGTTCGTCTGCAAAATCCATTAAAAGCAAAGCATCTTCGGAAAGGGCTGGTTCAGCTCGCCGAAGAGGGGGCCATCCAGGTTTTCAGGCCGGTTCTGGGGAGCGATAACATTTTAGGGGCTGTGGGCGTGCTCCAGTTTGAGGTCACCATGGCACGCCTCAAGGCGGAATACGGCGTGGACGCCGCATATGAGTCGGTGGATTTTGGCGTGGCCCGCTGGGTCGGTTGCAATGACCCGAAAAAACTGGCTGAATTTGAAAAAGAAAACCAGGGCAACATGGCCCTTGATGCTGAAGGCTGCCTCTCTTTTCTGACCACCAGTGAATGGCAGCTTGAGTATTGCATGAAACAATGGCCGGAGATCGAATTTTTCAAAACCCGTGAAGTAATCTGATCGCCCGGCCCAGCGCCTTCTGCCTTCAGCCTAACCGACTAAAATAATTACAACAAATCCGCTTTTTTGAGTATCTCCCTTATTTCCAGCCACTCTTTTTCGCTTAACGGCAGCAGCGGGCGCCGGGGTTCTCCGCCAAAGTATCCCAGCAGGTCCAGAGCGGCCTTGAGCCCGGCGATACCATAGGTTGCCGTCACGGCCTTGTTCACTGGAAGCAGTTTCAACTGCAGGTCCCTGGCGGCCTGATACTCACCGGCCCTTAAAAATTCCAGAATTTCCACACAACCCTGCGGTGCAACATTGGCGCATGCCAGTACGCCGCCGACACATCCTAACGCCAGTGCACCGAACAATGCCCCGGCAGTGCCGACCAACACCTGAAAATCAGGAGCCGCCAGATTCAGATATTCTCCAAGCTGGGCCACATTGCCGGAACTGTCCTTGATGCCTGCGATATTGGGATGCTTTGAAAGTTCAGCCACCAGGTCGGCGTCAAGATTGATATGCGTAAACTTGGAAACATTGTAAAGCAGAATCGGAATCGGGGAATCGTCGGCAACATCGGTATAATAGAGGGCAAGGGCTTCATTATTCATCTTCCCGTGGTAATAATGGGGAGATATCACCAAAGCCGCATGGGCCCCTGCCTCTGCACAGTCACAGGTCAATTCGATGGTTTGTCCTGTGGATTCACATCCGGTGCCTGCAATGACGGTCATTTCTTCAGGCACAGCCTCTACGACCGTTTTGACAGTTTCACTTTTTTCCTTTTCCGAAAGATAAACATATTCGCCATTGGAGCCTATGACTACAATGCCGCTAATAACGGTTGTGCACCATTTTTTATATTGGATGTCAGCTTGTCATGGGCAACCCGCCCCCCTTCAAAAGAAGTAGGAATGGGTAGAAATACCCCGCTCAGATTGATGTTTGTCATTTATTTATATTTTTTTAGTAACGTTTACGGGTTCAAATGACAATCTATTCTTTTTTCTTTCCGTTTATAACATTTTCAAGTAAAAAAGAAAATGCGTTATCTGGTTTCAAATTTCGACATCCTGAATCAGACAAAAAAGAAAAATATGACAAATCAGAAAAAGATGAGACAGCAAGTGCTGCTGGACCCGGCCGTGGCAGGTCCCTTGTTCATGCTGTCAGCTGCATTGTTGTTTACCATGCTCAACATATTAATCAAACTGCTGAACCCGACGTATTCAATCTGGCATATTGGATTTTTTCGGTTTCTCGGCGGTCTCATACTGATTCTCACGATCTTCGGTCGTCATCAGAATCCCTACAAGGGAAATAATGTCCGGTTGCTTATCGTGCGGGGATTTGCCGGATCAATTGCATTTGTGTCGTTGATTACAGCCATACGTCTTTTGCCGATATCCACGGCCATGGTTATTTTCTACTCCTATCCCGCTTTTGCCGCAATTTTTTCTTTTCTGATTTACGGCGAAAAAATTGGCATACTTGAAATTGCCTGCATTACCGCCATCATGATCGGCATCGCCATACTATTTGATTTTAACTGGTCATGCGGGATAACAGGACAGATTATGGCGCTTGTGGGCGGTGTGTTTGCAGGACTGACCGTAACCCTGATCCAGACCCTGCGGAAAAAAAACGGTCCGGTAATCATCTACTTGTATCTATGCACCATGGGCGCGCTGGTAACTTTGCCGAAATTTATCACAGATCCGATCATACCGGCGACGACCGTGGAGTGGGTCATGATTGCAGGTATTGTATTCTCATCATTTACGGCCCAGTTGTTGATGAATCAGGGCTTTTTTTACTGCAGAGGATGGGAAGGCGGCGTATTCATGTCCAGTGAAGTGATCTTTACCGCCATCGTGGGTATTGTATTCCTGGGAGATCCCGCCACCTGGCGGTTCTGGATCGGAGGGCTCTTGGTCCTCGGCAGCGTAATCGCCTTAAACCGCCTGAAAGCCAGTGCGCAGAAACTTTTGCAGCCAAAACAAAATAATCTTTAAGACCAAAGGCATAGCTAAAGGTAGAGCTCAAAAATTCAAAACGGAAAAGCACCGTAATAACATCGAATCGCCCCTTGAAGATTGGGGCCGACTTCTAAAAGATAATGCCGCTTCTTCAGCAATAGTTGACCGCCTGCTTCACCATGACCATTTGTTGACAGGCGAGCTTGGTTGTTCTCTTTTGAACAGATTTTGAATTTTCTATTGACTTATATGGGGCTATGAATTACATTGTATTACAAATAAATACAGTGGAGGCAATGAAACATGAGTACCGCACTTTCAGTAAGATTACCGGAAAAACTTGCAAAAGAACTTAGCAGCATCGCTTTAGCTACAGAACGGTCTAAATCTTTCCTTGTACAAAAAGCGCTTGAAAGTTATTTGCAAGACCAGGCCGATCTACAAGTAAGTCTTGACCGTCTCCGTGATACTTCTGATTCTGTAATATCGATAGAAGAAATGAGAAAAGAGATTGGCTTATAATATTACATTCAAAAGGTCTGTTGCAAAAGACTTGAAAAAAATTGATCATTCAGAAGCTGACCGAATTTTGGAAAAAATATCCTCAGAGCTTCCTAAGCAAGCGGACGAATTACCAGAATTAAAAGGTCAATTTGCTGGTTTGAGAAAATATCGGATAGGAAACTATCGTATTATCTTTGCAATTATTGATGACGCCATCTTGGTTCTTAGAATTCAACATAGAAAAGATGGTATATAAGAAGTGAGAGAACAAGATATTCCTGTGGCCCGGCCCCTATTCCAAGTCAGCACACTCTCAGGCAGAATAGTCGTGATGGGCAGCAACCCCGGGCACATCCGCGAGGACATCCATGTAGGCCTTCCCCGGCCGAGAAAAATGAAGACACAGGCGTTTGTCTCTTTCAGCCGCAAATTACATAAACAGCTTCGCGACTGAAAGGATATTAAGTGTTGAATCAATATCGGCCAAGACAAGGGCGGTTCATTCACCGCCCCGTCAAAGGCTCTGGGCAGGCCTTTTAATTATCTTTCGTAAATACTTCCTTAGGTCGCATCGTGGTGCCGGTGGCGTTGGGAAAATCCGCTGCCTTGTAGGCCTTCTGGTTTTTATCAATAAGGTGCCTTGATTCTTCCATAAAATTGCTGTAGCGTTTTTTGCATTCGTAAAAGCCGTGCCACCAGGCATAGTCCGGGGCCATCATGGCCGTTCCCATCCGGGCCCGGCGCCCTTCATGGTGCCAGAGTTCATAATATTCGACTTCCAGCCGTTCATCGAAAAACCGGGCCTTGTCGAGAAGCCCTCTGGCATATAGGTCATCCAGCATTTTCTTGGCCGGTTTGAAATAAATATCGTTGTATTCGGCCACCACCTTATCCAGCTTGATATAGTGGGCGCCCACCCAGTTTTGCCCGTGGCACTGGGTGCAGACGACTTTCATCTTGTCGCGCTCCACCTGCCAGTTGGTTTTCGCCGGAAACGGTTTGAACTCGGACGGACGGACGGTGAGCGGCGCCTGAATTTCCCAGGACAGCCGTTCGGTCACATCATGGGTCGTCAATGTAGTGCCGGCGCCGGACATATGGCAGGCGGCGCAGGTGGGGCCCCGAAAGTCCACCCCGGGGGTCCAGGTCCCCGGTGCCGCGGTCCAGTTGTAATCGTCACCGTGGGCCGTATAGATATCGCCATGTTTGGATTCCATGAAAATTTCGATCTGGGGATGGTCCGGCCCCAGGTGGCACTGTCCGCAGGCCTCGGGCTTGCGCGCTTCCATCACCGAAAACATATGCCGGGTATGGCAGCTGGTGCAACTGCCCATACTTCCATCCAGATTGACCCGGCCGACCCCGACATTGGGCCAGGTAGCCGGATCGAGCTGACCTTCTTTCATTTTAAGGACGGTGCCGTGGCAGTAGTAACAGCCGGAGGTACGTTCCAGATCACTGTTCATACCCTTTTGGAGCCAGGGATCGATCTTCCAGATGATTTCCATGGTGTTGGCATGCTTGCTCATGGCGTATTGTCTGGCTTCATCCGGGTGGCATCGGGAACAATCCTTGGGGGTGACCACACCGGTGATGGGCACCTTGTATTCTGCGGTGCCGTAGGCCTGATCCGAGCGCTGGTACTGCTGGTAATGGGCCTGACTCACATCCGGATCGAATGCCTCGGCCCTGTGACAGTCGTAACAGGTGATGTTGGCACTGGCATGGCGGCTTTTAACCCAGTCGGCGAAAAGGCCGGGATGTTCGCGTTTGTGGCATTCAATGCAGGCAACGGCCTCTTTGGGCATGGCGCGTTCAATGCGAAATTCCTTGGCCTTGGGCACATTCTGGGCCGCAACATCAAAACAAAAGAACCCTGACATAAAAAAAAGTACGGTTGAAATTATTAAACACGCTCTGAATCCCATGGGAGCCCTCCTTGGGTTAAAGTGACCGGGTATATAAAAAATTTTGTCTTCGCGAGCCCTTAGGGTCGCGAAAAATAATAAATGTCCAAAAACTACGCCGGATATCGACCCGACCACACGGCGCGTCAACGGTTTCATACTGGTTGTATGGGGCCATTGACGCAACACAGTGACCGGGCCGAGAGACAAGCAAGATGGGATAATTTATTTTTTCCGCGGCCCTTAGATCCCCAGCCCGCGGTAAGCTGCTTTATACTGCTTGTACTGATAGATCGGCCGCTGGATATGAACAAGATTGCGGTGGCAGTCCACACATTTTTTTTCATAACCCGGTCTCGGGTACAAGACTGACCGGTGGGCCAGCATGGCACCGCGCTTGTCGGGGATGTAAAGAATATTTCGATGGCACTTTTGGCATTGCTCGTTTTTAAAACCGGCATAGGCCTTTTCCCGCTCATGGGCATGGTCATACAGGCTCATGTCTTTGGTGAAATGGGCGTAGACATCCTTTATGCCGTGGGCTGTTTTGGTATAGAAAAAATTGATCGTATCATGGGGTGCCGGTAGGTGACAGTCCATACAGTCGGCCACAAAGCCCTGGGCATTGTTTACGTGCGTTGATGTTTTCCAGGTGTTGTAGGCAAATCGGATTTCATGGCAGGAGGCGCAAAATCCGGGCGTCGAGGTGCGGACCATCGTATAATAGCCGATGCTGAACAAAGGAAATGCGATAATAATTCCCAGAATAACCAGTGCTGCCGTAATGATATATTTTCTCATTGTGCGGCCCTGTTTGGTGCTTTTTTAAACGGAATTTTTTTAATTTACGGCAACCAGAGACAGGCCCATCTTTTTTTCAAACATCTGGACCTCGGCCAGTTCGGCCTCGCTGAGCTTACCGGCATTAAGATCGTAGCATGAAAAAGCCAGCAGGGTTTTACCGAGCTTTTTTTCAAGGCCTGTAATTGTTTTGACGTCGTTTTCTTTTAAAGTTGAAAGACTGCAGATCATGGCAATGCCCTCCTTTTAATGGTTGGGGAACCTTAACAAAACACCTGCTTTACACGGTTTTAAGACTGAACGCTTCGACGTATCCTCATCTATGGAAGACCGCTGGAACAGTCAGGACGCACGGTCTTTCAAGCAATCAGTACGAAAGAATAAACGAAGACAAGTAATTTGACAGATGTCGATGGTGTGGGAAATAATCATTAATACGGTATTATAGCTGTCGCATCGAGAGGATTACATAATATCTGGTCAGTTTGTATTTTGATACTATAAAAAAAATAAAAAGGCAATACAAAAATTTACGTGGCAGGCTATGCTGTGAATCCAACGTCAAAAATCTTATAGCAGGAAGGGCAGATAAATAACCAGCGGGTTGTGTCTCCCTCTTTTTTGAACATGGAGTGAAAGCCGTCCTTGTAGCTGCACACAGGACAGATTTTGAACTCTGTTTCCATTTTCACGGCAATGATTTCGTCTGACATCGTTTTTCCCCCTTCGAACCCAAGAGTCCATTTCGAGATTTTCAGTTTCCGCACCGCTTCAATGGCTACCGCATCCGCACCCGCAGTCGCCCTGACCGCAGGCCGATGCCCCGGCCATGGCCGAAACGATCTCACGATCTTCAGTAGGGGCAATCTTGTCGATGGTGGCCTTGAGATAAAAGACCGGGGCCTTATGGATGAATTCATCAAGGGGCAGTAAGAGATGTTCGAACAGTTCAGATATTTCGCGGCTGTGGATCTTAAAAAAAACCGTTGCACCACAAGCCTTTCCGTCAAGGGCATTTTCAAAAGGGGACAATCCCTGTACCCCCACCCCGAAGATAAATTCGAACGAGATGGGAGTATGGGTCAGATCCATTCGATCCCTGGTGCGGCCCGCTTCAATTACCAAAGCCACCTTTTTCATAGGGCCGATATTAACTTTTGAATTTTCCATGGGTCGTTACTCCAGTTCATCAAAGAATTCCTTTTCCGCCCCGCACTTGGGACAGACCCAGTCCTCGGGCAGGTCTTCAAATGCTGTTCCCGGTTCAATATTATTTTCAAAATCACCTTCGGCCGGGTCATAGACATACCCGCAAGGGCATTCATACTTTTTCATTTAGTTCTCCTTTTCGATCATTTTTTGTTCCGAGCTGAAACCGGCCCACCAGACCGGTTCACTTCGGAAATTATCCGTATTTGCCGGGGCTTTGGGGCTTTGGGGGACGCCCAGGGCTTTGGGGGCCCATATAATTCTAATTTTTAAAATTAAGCTTCCTGTGATATGAGGGTTGTATGCCACGTAAAGCAAGCATCGATGCTCCCGAAACCTTGCATCACATCATTGTTCGAGGGATTGAGCGTCGGCAGATATTCTCAGATAATCAAGACCGTGATAATTTCGTTGAACGTCTCGGTAATATTGTTACCCAGA
>Ga0307991_1001647_pt1 | contig 15507 bp, 16 predicted proteins | sample EllFjometagen131_FD_203146 | JGI IMG/M metagenome (GOLD analysis project Ga0307991, IMG submission 203146) | Marine microbial communities from Ellis Fjord, Antarctic Ocean - #131 | ecosystem: Environmental > Aquatic > Marine > Unclassified | place: Southern Ocean | collected 2014-10-08
CTCGATACTACTCTATACTGAATACTATCTTTCTCCTGTCTCTTGTATTTTTAATTATCCTGGCTTTTTCTTTCTTGACTCAATACTATATACTGTCTTTAAATACCTCTTTTTTTATTTTTCATTTGTACTATACGCTCTCCATTAATAATACATTGTTTTGTTGATTCTTTATTCTGGATTCTGACTCCTGGCTCCTGGCTCCCTCTTTCTATTTTCTTAACCAGGTAACTGGTTAAATAACTAACTAACTTTTTTCTTATTTTTCGTTAATATGAAATAATCCTTGATTTTTTAAATGCATTCCTATATACTTCATTTAGTAGGTGTTAGTAGTAGGTGCTAATAATATAAATAAAAAATAAATGGATGAAAAACATGACTCAAAACATGAGTAAAAACGAGAGACAAAAGGAAATTAAAGAACAATTGAAGTCGAATCCTTTTTTATCGGATAAAAAATTAGCTAAGCTTTATAATTTTAGTATACAAACAATAAGATTGGATAGACTGGAGATGGGCATCCCGGAGATGCGGGAGCGAATCATTCAAGTAGCCAAGAATACTCCAACAGTTGACAAGGTAAAATCATTAAAAAAAGAGGAAATTATTGGTGAATTAATTGATATAAATTTAGGTAAAAATGCAATTGCCATGTTACGCACAACAAAGGAAATGGCTTTAAGGAGAACGGGGATCATCAGAAGTCACTATATTTTTTCTTTAGCTGATTCACTGGCAATTTCAATAATCGATGCAGAGATTGCTTTAACCGGTCTTGCACGTTTAAGATATAAAAGGCCGGTATATTCTGGAGAAACCTTGATTGCGAAAGCAAGAGTTGCACGTAGAAGAAATAATAAATATCTTGTGTCCATTCATGTAAATGTGAATCAAGAAGAAGTATTTACAGCAAAATTAATTGTATTTTCAATGGATAAAGAAAAGGGGGTAAAGAGAATAGATGAAAATAGCTATTGATGCAATGGGTGGAGATTATGCACCAAAAGAAATTATAAAAGGTGCGATCTCATCATTAGATAAAGATAATTTTCACATCGTCCTATTGGGACAAAAAAAACAAATACAGGATAAACTGAAAGAATATGATTTTGATAAAAGTAAAATATCTATTATTAATTGTGAAGAAAATATTGATAGTGGAGAGTTTCCTTTAACAGCAATAAAGAATAAGAAAAATTCTACTATTGTAATCGGCATGAATCTTCTAAAGAACAAAGAAGTGGATGCATTTATATCTGCAGGAAACAGTGGAGCCATGATGGTAGCAGCATTGCTGATTGTAGGATGTGTTCCTAAATTACGACGCCCGGCAATTGCCTCGGTACTGCCTTCTTTAAAGGGTAAAGTAGTTATTCTTGATGTCGGAGCAAATGTTGATTGTAAGCCAAAACATTTACTGCAATTTGCCCAAATTGGAAGTAGATATGCAAAATATATATTGAAAAATGATAATCCTTCTGTGGGATTGTTAAATATTGGAGAAGAAGAAAACAAGGGCAATGTTTTTTCACAAGAAGCATATAAAATACTAAAAGAAAAACATGTAAACTTTTACGGAAACATTGAAGGAAAAGATGTTTTTAAGGGTAAAGTTGATGTCGTAGTATGTGACGGATTTACAGGAAATATATTAATTAAAATTTCAGAAGGAATTACCAAAATGCTTTTCATGGAAATTAATAGTAAGATTATTGACGAATTACCCAAGACCGAAGAAATGAATAAATTCAGAAAAACTTTTTTAGAAATTATTAAAAAGATAGATTATAAGGAAATTGGCGGATTACCGTTATTAGGAATAAATGGCCCTTGCTTTATATGTCACGGAAGATCTAAAGCAAAAGCGATGAAAAATGCTATCCATAATGCAGCCAGTTTTATTAATTCTAATATTATGGAACATTTAAAGGAAATGTAGTAATATATGGCTTGAAAGTAATATGAAACAATAAAATATTAAGTGAAGGAGGTGAAAGAGAGTGGAAGCAATAGACAGAATAAAAAAAATAATTATCGATCAGCTGGGAATCGAAGAAGGAAAAATAAGTATAGAATCTTCTTTTATTGATGATTTAGGGGCAGATTCTTTAGATATAGTTGAGCTTATTATGGCTTTCGAAGAAGAATTTGATATAGAAATTCCAGATGAAGATGCTGAAAAAATTAAAACCGTTGGAGATACAGTAAATTATTTAAGTAAATAAAATATAAATCCTATTTGATCTATAAATAAAAAAAATATAAATTATAGGATTTTTAAAATGGATAAGGCTCGAGAATATCTCGCCCCTTATCCATTACTTTGAGAAAAAATAGTTAAATAATTTAATAAATGAGGGCATTCTGTTTGATAAAATGTTAAAAAAAGATTATTCTTTATTGAGTAAATTAGAAGAAGAAATAAATTATAAATTTAAAGATTTATCATTACTTAAAGAAGCTCTAACCCATTCCTCCTATAGAAAAAAAGGTAAAAAAGAGGTAAAAAATAATCAGAGAATGGAATTTTTGGGAGATTCAGTTTTAGAGTTAATTGTAAATGAATATATCTATCACAAATTCTCTACATTTTCTGAAGGTGAAATGACCAAAATGAAATCATTCGTTGTCAGCAAACCAACTTTAACAGAATGGGCTAATAGTATTTTTCTTGGGGATTATATCATTCTCGGGAAAGGTGAAGATCTTACAGGAGGAAGAAAGAAGTCTTCTATACTTGCAGATTGCTTTGAAGCGTTACTTGGTGCAATATACCTGGATGGGGGTACTAGAAAGGCGAAGAAATTTATTCTTCAATTTTTAAAAAAAGAATTACTTAAAGTTATTGAAAAGGATTTTATTAGGAATTATAAATCTTTATTGCAGGAAATATCTCAGAAAGAATATAAATGTTTGCCTGATTATAAACTAATCAGGGAAAAAGGTCCGGATCATAAAAAGATGTTTTGTATTAATGTTACAATAAAAGAAAAAATGTATGGAACAGGCTTTGGTGACAACAAAAAAGAAGCAGAACAAAACGCCGCAAAAGATACGCTTAAGAAATTAAAAATGATTAAGTGAGGCAAAATGTTTTTAAAAGAATTAGAAATATATGGTTTTAAATCATTTCCTAAAAGAACAAAATTTTCCTTTAATGCAGGAATAACTGCAATTGTAGGTCCTAATGGTTGTGGAAAAAGTAATATTGCCGATGCAGTTCGTTGGGTTTTAGGTGAACAGAATATCAGGTCCTTACGGGGAAAAAAACTAACCGATATTATTTATTCAGGAAACCACAATGGCAAACCTCTAAATCTAGCGGAAGTATCAATGACTTTGGATAATTCTAAAAGAATATTACCTTTAGAACGAGAAGAGATAAGTATAAAAAGAAGGGTATTTCGTTCAGGAGAAACAGAAAATTTTATTAACGGTCTTCCCTGTAAATTAAAGGAAATACAGAACTTATTATTAAATACAGGACTGGGGAAAAATACATATTCCATGATTGCTCAGGGAGAGATTGATATTGTATTAAGCGCAAAACCTTCTGATAGGCGATATCTGTTTGAAGAAGCTGCTTTAATTTCTAGGTATAAATATGAAAAACAGAATATTTTAAAAAGAATAGAAGAAACTTCCATAAACCTGGAAAAAATTGATAATATTTTGTTAGAAATAAAAAATCAATTGATAGCTCTGGAAGAGGAAGCGGATCAGCTAAATATCTATAAGGATTATAAAGAGAAGATAAGAAATTCAGAATTATTTTTATTATGGCAAAGATATAATGTCTGTAAGACATATTTGTTAAAAATTAAAAAAAATATGAAAGTATATCAAGCTGACAGAATGGAAAAATTGAAAACTTTCAAAAAAGATGAAATAGAAATAAATAAATTAAAAAAAGAAGTAGACAACCTGAAAAAACAATTAGACACAAATCAAATTAGAAATAATGAATCAACCCAGGTTCATAATAATACACAGAATCAATTAAATATAGAATTAGAAAAGAAGAATGAATTAAATCTTAAAATAATTGATATTAACAGAGATATAAAAAATACGAAAGAGAAAATATCTTCGATAGAAAAAAATATAGAAAATAAGGACAAAAAGATAACTGAAATTAGGCAAAGCATCAATCACCTAAATGAAAAACAAAAAAAACAGCAGATAAAACATAATGAAGATGCAAAATTAATAGAAAAAATAATGCGTTTAAAAAATATTAATCAAAAAATGATAAATAACATAAGGAAAAAAGATTTATTGATTAATGAAAAGAAAATAAAAGCGGAAACCACCTTGAATTTATTGAAAAAGAATTTAACGCAAACGCAAACAAGAAAATCTGTATTAAAGAAAGAATTGAACATAATTAACAATCAGATTAATCATTATATAGAAAAAAATGAAACAGATAATGTGGAAAATACAAAAAAATATCTTGAGAAAAATGAAGAAAAATTGAAGGAAATAAAAGATAAAATTTCACGTGTTAATTTATTAATGGAAAAAAATACGCAGATGGTTTATCTAAAAGAAGAAAGAATGTATATTATAAAAAAATCCATTAAAGACACGGAAGAGGGAAATGGAAAGCAAATTAAAGAATTTTATACTAGATATAAACAAAAATATTCTAATAATCTTTGCGAAAAATTAATAGATATTATTGAAGATATTCCCCGGGATTTGGAAAAAGCTATCGAAGTTGCTTTAAAAGACAGCTTAAATACAATCATAGTCGGCAATCTATCTAGTGCTTTAAATATTATTCATTCGTTATCCAGGGAAGATTTGAGTGATATAAAAATCATTCCACTAGATAAAATGGAAAAAATTGCTGAAATAAATGAAATTAAGATGGAAGAAGACCTAAGGGATATATTAGGAATTGCTGACAAAATGGTAAAATATCCTGAAAAATATAAAAAGCTTTTTAATACTCTCCTGGGTAATACTATCATTGTAAAAAGTAATTCTATAGCAATAGAACTATCGGAAAAATATATGGGTAGATGTAGAATTATATCGTTGGAAGGAATGATTATTAGAAAAGATGGTACGATACATTTTTATATAGATAAAAAAATTGAGAAAAATAATTTATTCTATTTTAAAAAGGAATTAAATAATTTAATTAAAGAATTAAAAAACATTGAAAAATCAATCGTACAGAATCGTGAATTATCAGAAAAATATAACAATATCCACAAATATCTTCTCCAGGAAAATAACAAAATAAAAAAAAGTTTAGACGAATACGGAAACAAAATTGTCGGGAAAAAGGAAAATATTAATGAACTTCACTTTCAAATGAATGATTTAAAAAGAAATATTGAAAATATTAATCTTGAAGAGAGCAACACATTGAAAGAAATTGATCAAATTTCTAAAAAGTATCAATTTTATAACAATAATTATCATCGCATCAATAAATGTAAAAATAATATAGAGCAATCTTTTAGAATGATTAATCAAATTGTTTTGGAAAAAAACAAACAATTAAACATTATGGAAAAAAATATAAATGATATTAAAAACGAAATAATAATTAAAGAAGAAAGAATAAAAAATTTACAAGACCGGGAAGAGGACATTCAATTACAAATAGCAGAATTAGAATTATTATTAAAAAGAAAAAAATCAGATAAACAAAAGGACGCCGAAAAGTGGGATGATATTTTAAAAAATATTGAATTGCACAAAAAAAAATTGAATCAATTAAAATATAAAGATACCGACACTCAAAAAATATTAGAAGGAACCAGAAAGAATATATGGAATAAATCCGAATTATTGGAAAATATTTTAAGTCGAAGAAAAGAACTTCAGGAATCTTGCGAAAGAATTAAAGAACAACAACACCGGGAAGAACTTTTAGAAGTGCAATATAGTGAAAAATATGAAAATATAAAAAAAGAAGCTACTAAAGATTATCAAATTTCAATTGATGGACTGGAAAATAATAAAAAAACCTGTTCTTCAAAAAAGGAAGCTAATCAACAAATCACTGAATTAAGAGAAAAAATCATAGAGATGGGACAAATTAATTTTGATGCCGGTAATAGATATCAACATCAATTAGATAAATTCAATGCCTTGCAAGGAAAATACGATGAAATTATTGAGGCAAAAAAATCATTGTTACAGTTAGTTTCCAATATAGATAATATAGCGGCTGAAAGATTTAAAAATACATTCAACCAGGTAAAAATATATTTCAATGAAATATTCCAAAGAATGTTTTCCGGTGGAGAGGGTATATTAAAATTGAATCATAATGACGATATTTCTCAATCCGAGATTGATATCATTGCATGTCCACCGGGAAAGAAAACCCGAAATATAGAATTATTATCCTCCGGTGAAAAAGCTTTAATCGCCATTGCTCTATTATTGGCTTTATGGAAAGTCAATCCAAGTCCTTTTTGTTTATTCGATGAAATAGATACCGCCCTTGATGAAACAAATGCAGATAAACTTTCTATGATCTTAAAAGGAAAAGATTTGAATAAATCGCAATTGATCGTAATTACCCATCAAAAGAGTACGATGGAAGCGGCTGATACATTATGTGGAATTACCATGCAGGATTCAGGAATTTCAAAATTAGTTTCTGTTAAACTAACAAAATAAAGAAGAGGAAAAATCAAATTGAAGATCAAAAATGTCTTTTCAAATTTTAAAAATGAATTGGTGAAATCTAGAGAAAATTTAAAAGAAAAAATTGAATGTTTAATTAAGAAATCAAAAAACAAGGAGATATTTTTAGAGCAATTGGAAGAATTATTGATTATATCGGATATTGGTGTTTCTGCAACCGAAGAAATCATCAATTGCTTTAATGAAATTAATTTTAAGGAATATGAAAAAAATGATTTTACATATTTCAAACAAAAGTTAAAAAAAATATTAACAGACATACTTAATCATTCTTCGTCAAATATTGAAATTAAGAAAGACAGATTAAATATTATTATGATTGTTGGAGTAAATGGTTCAGGAAAAACATCTGCCGCAGGTAAAATGGCATATAAATTTAAAAATGAAAACAATCATTTATTATTGATTCCGGCGGATACCTTCAGAGCTGCGGCGATAAAGCAGTTGAACATTATGGCGAATCGTGCAGGGGTGGAAATTATAAAAAGCAGCGAAAAGGCAGATCCGGCTTCAGTTGTCTATGATGGGGTTCATGCTGCTAAAGCAAGGAAGAAAAACATACTTATTATAGATACTGCCGGAAGGCTCCACACTAAAATAAATTTGATGAATGAGCTAAAAAAAATAAAGAAAGTAATCCAGAAAGAAGCAGGAAACAATTATTCCCTGGAAATATTGCAAACAATTGACGCTACCATGGGACAGAATGGTATTTTGCAGGCAAAGTCATTTAATGAATCCCTGGGGGTATCGGGGATTATTCTGACAAAAATGGATGGAACCGCTAAGGGTGGCATTGTTATAGCTATTAAAAGAGAATTGAATATTCCGGTTAAATTAATCAGCTTTGGAGAACAATTGGATAACCTGTATTATTTCGAAAATGATAAATTTATAAATGCTCTTCTTGATTGACACTAAGGGAAATTTTCTATATACTTATAAGGTAAATTTTCTCCGGAAAGGAAATATTATAGGAAAGTGAAAAATAAGGAGAGTTATTTTTTTCTATGTTTGCAGATTTAACTAGTAAATTTAAAGCAATATTTAAAAGAATAAAAAGCAAAGGTAAATTAAATGAAAAAGATATAAAAAATTGTCTTTACGAGATTCGTATTGCTTTATTGGAAGCAGATGTTAATTACAAGGTTGTAAAAGAATTTGTTAATGAACTGCATGTTCAGATGATAAACGAAAATATTTCAGAAAGTTTATCTCCCTCTCAGCAGATTATAAAAATGGTTCACCGGGAAATAACTAAAGTTTTAGGGTCAAAGAAAAGTGACATCGTCATAAGTCCGAAACCACCAACTGTAATTTTAATAGTTGGATTACAAGGTACGGGTAAAACAACAACTGCGGTAAAATTAGCAAATTATTTAAATAAAAAAGGACACCGTTCCATTTTGGTAGCAACTGACATTCATAGGCCGGCTGCCATTGAACAGTTAAAAATATTAGCAGAAAAATCAAAGTTGCCTGTTTTCTCAATGGGAACAAAAGAAAAAGCCGTAAATATTGTGAAAGCAGCTTTAAACTATGTATCCAATAAAGATTTTAATATATTAATAGTGGATACTGCGGGAAGATTGCATATTGATGAAAAACTCATGTCGGAATTGGAAGAGATCGATCGTCAGATATTACCACAGGAAAAATTATTAATAATTGATTCAATGGCCGGGCAGGATGCCGTAAATTCTGCAAGGGTTTTTTGTGAAAAAATAAATGTTAACGGTATTATTCTCAGTAAAATTGATGGTGACGCCAGGGGGGGAGCAGCTTTATCTCTTAGAAAAATATTGGATGCCCCGATAAAATTTGTTGGTACGGGTGAAAAAATTGAAAATATTGACATTTTTTACCCTGAAAGAATGGCATCAAGAATATTGGGAATGGGTGATGTCTTAACTTTAATTGAAAAAGTAGAATCCGCTTACGATAAAAAAGAAATAAGCAGGATGAACGAGAAAATAAAAAGTAATAATTTTGATTTGAATGATTTTTATCTTCAACTAAAAAAAATGGAAAACATTGGCTCAGTAGAGGAAATTGTCGGCATGATTCCCGGAGCTTCACGGTTAAACTTAAATAAAATGCAGTACGATGATCGGGAATTAAAAAAAATTGAAGCCATTATCAGTTCAATGACCATGGATGAAAGAAATAATCCAAATATAATTAACGGAAACAGGAGAAAAAGAATTGCTAGGGGAAGCGGATCGCAGATCTCAGAAGTTAATCGATTGTTAAAACAATTTAATCAGATAAAAAATATGATGAAAAAAAGAAATTTTGCAAAAAATTTCCCTTTTAATTAAAAATATAGTATGATTCACTGTGTGTTAATAAAAAAATATAGAATAGTGCAAAAATAATAATAAAATGGAGGCAAGTTGAATGTCTGTAAAAATTAAACTCAGGAGAGAAGGCGGAAAGAAAAAACCTTTCTACAAAATAGTGGTTATAGATTCGAGAAAACCTGCAAAAGGAAAATACATTGAGCAAGTTGGATATTATCAACCAATTTATGATCCTTACAGGGTTAAGATCGATAAAGAAGCTAGTTTAAACTGGATGAAGAAAGGGGCGCAATTATCGGATACTGTTAAAATGTTGTTTAAAAATGCCGGTATTTTAGAAGAACAGAAAAAAAATTAAATTTCAAGGTGATAGATTTGAAAGAATTGATAGAATTTATAATTAAAGGAATTGTAGATTTCCCTGATGAAGTTGAAATAGTTAATGTTGTTAACGAAAAAACATCTATTTTTGAAATTAAAGTTGATCCTGAAGATGTGGGTAAGGTAATTGGAAAACAAGGAAGAAATATAAAATCAATAAGATTGATCATGAATGCTGCTGCGCAAAAAAACGAAAAGCGAGCAATAATTGAAATTATTAATTAATAAAATTATTCTTATAAAGGGTAAAAATGATTGAGTGAAAAATTTATAACTATTGGTAAGATAACTTCGAAACATGGAAATAAAGGCGAAGTCAAAGTTATGCCTCTTACCGAAAAAATAAATAGATTTAAAAATTTAAAAAATATCTACATCAATAAAAAAATATTTGAAATATTAGAATCAAAGATGGTTGGAAATAAGGTTATTTTAAAGTTGGCAGGGATTGACGAAATTGACGAAGCGAAAAACATCGTAGGTTATTTCATTGAAATAAGCCGAAGCGAAGCAATTGAATTACCTGAAAATTCTTATTTTTTACATGAAATTATTGGGCTTGGTGTATATCTGGAAAATAATGAATATTTGGGCGTAATTGAAAATATAATTAGAACCGGAAGCAACGATGTTTATATTGTAAAAAATAAAGAAGGCAGGGAGATTCTTATTCCGGCAATTAAAGAAGTAGTTAAAGTGATCGATATAGATAATAAAAAAATAATAATTCATTATATTGATGGTCTATTATGAGCGATATTAGTTTGGAAATTAACATTATTACAATTTTTCCCAATATGTTTAAAAGTCCCTTTTCCGAAAGTATCTTAAAGAGAGCACAAGAAAAGAATCTTATAAAAATAAATCTGGTTGATCTTAGGGATTTTAGTAATGATAAGCATAAAACAGTAGATGATTACTCGTATGGAGGCGGACCGGGTATGGTATTAAAACCGCAACCTATTTACAGTGCCATACAAGAAATAAAACTAAAAAACAAAGATCATTACCCGTTAAAAGTGTTGATTACTTCAGCACAAGGAAAAATATTTACTCAAAAAATGGCAAAATCGTTATCTAAAAATAGAAAAATTGTTCTTATATGCGGAAGATATGAAGGAATAGATGAACGAATTTCAAAAATATTGGATGCAGAAGAAGTATCCATTGGTAATTTTGTAGTAAGCGGTGGTGAATTACCTGCCATGCTAATTGTCGATGCAGTTTCCAGAATGATTCCCGGAGTTTTAGGCAAGGAAGAATCAATGATCAATGATTCGTTCTATAACGAATACCTTGATTATCCGCATTATACAAGACCGGATGAGTTTGAAGGCTTAAAAGTTCCGGAGGTTTTATTATCAGGAAATCACGGTAAAATAGATAAGTGGCGAAAAAAACAGTCATTGATTAGAACTTTAGTTCGAAGACCGGAAATTTTTGCAAACAAAAAGCTTTCTGAACAGGAAGAAAAAATAATTAAAAAAATAGAAAAATTGATTGAGGAATAGTAATAAAAAAATAAAATACTTGAAAAGTATAAAATAGAAAGGGTGATATAAATGGTTGATTATATAGAACAAATAGAAAAGGAACAAATGAAAGAAAATAATGTTGAATTTATTGCAGGTGATACTGTTGAAGTTCATCAAAAAATAATTGAAGGAACAAGAGAAAGGATTCAGATTTTTAAGGGAATAGTAATAGCAAAAAATCATAGTGCAACCAGAGAAACTTTTACGGTAAGAAAAATATCTAAAGGTGTTGGAGTTGAAAAAATATTCCAGTTACATTCCCCAAACATTAAGAAGATAGTAGTGTTGAAAAAAGGTAAAGTAAGAAGAGCGAAATTGTATTACCTGAGAGGCAGGGTTGGAAAGAGAAGTACGGTAAAAGAAAAAAGATAATTTTATGCTTCCAAAAAGAATAAATGTAAATACAAAAAAATCAAAAGCAATTTTTTACGGTTATCAGAAAAAAATAGAAAAATTATATCAAGAAAGATTGCGTATCCAGAGTCTTTATAATTATGAAAATAAATTTCTTAAAGCGGGCCGACAATTAATAGCAGGCTTGGATGAAGTTGGACGAGGTTCCCTTGCCGGACCGGTTGTGGCAGCTGCCGTGATTTTGCCGGTAAATTTATTTATTCCAAATATTAAAGATTCTAAAAAATTAACCCCCAAAAAGAGGATAGAAATATATCCGGAAATTTTAAAAAAAGCTAAAGGTGTAGGAATTGGAATTGTTGGAGCAGATATTATTGATAAAATTAATATTGCCCAGGCAACATTTCTTGCCATGAAAAGAGCAATTAAAAACCTAAAAAATGAACCTGATGGATTATTAGTAGATGGTTTTGAAATTCCCGAAATGACAGTTCCTCAGTTGGCTTTGATAAAAGGTGAAGATAAAAGTATTTCTATTGCTGCTGCATCAATAGTTGCCAAAGTATACAGAGATAACCTGATGATTAATTTCGACCGGGAATTCCCTCATTATCATTTTAAAAAAAACAAAGGATATGGAACGAAACAGCATTTGCAAGCGCTACGAAAGTATCATGCCACCAGAATTCATAGAAAAAGTTTTGCGGGAGTTCTAATTCAATAGGATAAAATAAAAAAGATAGAAGATTATGAACAAATTAGGAAAAACTGGAGAGACTATTGCTTCAGAGTATTTGGCAAAAAATGGATACATTATCCGGGAAAAGAACTATCGCAACTTTTTGGGTGAAATTGACATTATTGTCGAGTGCAAGAATGAGATTATATTTATAGAAGTGAAAACAAGAAAATCGAATCAATACGGTTATCCGGAAGAAACAGTTCATTTAGCTAAACAGAAAAAAATTATTAAAACAGCCTCAGGTTATATTACCAGAAAAAAGTTGAAGGGAAAAAATTATCGTTTTGATGTAATTTTGATATATTTTTCAAAAAAAAATAATATTGAAGAAATAAGGCATATTGAAAATGCATTCCATATTAATCACAGTAACAACCCTTTTAATTCACAACAAATATAAAAAGTAGGTGTTTTTTTGTTATCGAAGTTGTATAGTGCGGCTACATTCGGCGTAGAATCATTTTTAGTAGATGTAGAAGTTGATATTCGATCAGGATTGCCTTTGTTCAGTATTGTGGGATTGCCGGACACAGCAGTTCAGGAATCAAGGGAAAGAGTACGTTCTGCTATTAAAAATTCTGAATATGAATTTCCTCGAAAAAGAATAACTGTCAATCTTGCACCTGCAAATATTAAAAAAGAAGGGCCTATCTTTGATTTACCCATAGCACTAGGCATATTGGCTGCCAGCGGGCAAATAAAAACCGAAAAAATGAAAAAAATGATTGTAATAGGTGAATTATCCTTGGATGGGACGATTAAACCCGTAAACGGAATATTACCTATTGCCATCATGGCAAAAGATCTAGGAAGGAAAGAATTAATCGTTCCCGATAAAAATGCAAACGAAGCGGGGGTTATAAAAGATATAGAAGTTTTTCCAGTAAGTTACTTGAATGAAGTCATAGAATTTTTAAATGGAAAACTTTCTATAGAACCTGTAGATGTAAATATAAATGAAATTTTCAACCAAACCAGTGTTTCGCAATTGGATTTTGCAGATGTAAAAGGGCAGGAGCACGCAAAAAGAGCATTCGAGGTTGCAGCCGCCGGAAGTCATAATGTAATTATGGTGGGACCTCCCGGTTCCGGAAAAACAATGCTGGCACGTAGATTACCAAGTATTTTGCCATCGCTTATGCTGGAAGAGTCTATAGAAATTACCAAACTATATAGTATTGCTAATTTATTGCCACCGAAGACATCATTAATTACCAAAAGACCTTTCAGAACGCCGCATCATACGATCAGTAATGCAGGATTAATCGGTGGAGGAAGGATACCAAAACCTGGAGAAATCAGTCTGGCACATAATGGAGTATTATTTTTGGACGAGTTACCTGAATTTTCAAGAAGTGCATTAGCATCACTGCGACAGCCTCTGGAAGATGAAGTAGTGACTATCTCCCGTTCACTAAGCTCTGTGACTTATACTGCTTCTTTTATGATGGTTGCTTCTATGAATCCTTGTCCTTGTGGTTTTTATGGCGATCCTGTAAAAGAATGTACCTGCAGTTTAACCCAAATTATTAAATATCGTTCAAAAATATCCGGACCTTTATTAGACAGGATAGACATACATATCGAAGTACCACGAGTGAATTGCAGAGAAGTCATGAAAAAGAGTTCGACAGAAAATTCAAGTACTATAAGAAAAAGAGTTGAAGCTGCGAGAAATATTCAGAGAAAAAGATTCGCTAAAGACAATATTTATAGTAATGCGCAGATGTCACGGAAAAACATTGAAAAATATTGTAAAATAGATCAAAATGGAGAAAATTTAATTTATAAGGCAATGGAAAAGCTGAATTTAAGCACCAGGGCTTATGACCGTATTTTAAAAGTCTCCAGAACCATTGCAGATTTGGAACATTCAGAAAATATTGAAATATCTCACTTATCTGAAGCTATACAATACCGAAGTCTTGACCGTAAGTTATGGTTGAACTAAGCTGATATCATCTGATTTTTCCGGAAAATATTGATAATATAGTTCTTCTAGTTTTATATCCGACATATTAATTATATAGTCGTATCTTTGTTTAATTGCTGCATGTATCTTAGTTAGTGAACACTTTACTGTGGGATTTTAAGAGAGAAAAGAATAATTATTACTTTTTCCCCATTATTTTTTCTCTAGTTTTTCTTAAATTGAAACACTATTCCCGATACTCAATGCTGATTTTTTACTCTTTTAAGCATATATTGCGGCAAAATGATATAATAATAAATAAACTTTATGTTATATGGTAAAATAAATCTGAATTTTAAATAAGAAATTATACAAAAAATTATTTTAGAAGGAGTCTATTAATATAACCGGGTTTTATTCCTTTTAATATGGGTTATTAATAATTATTTAATAATGATATAGTATTATTAGAATATAATGATGTTATCACAGTAGAAAAGGAGTCAATGGAAGATGTTAAGAAGAAAAATATCTCCCTCAATATTGGATGCAAATTTTCTCAACCTGGGCGAACAGATTGATGAAATTAATGAAGGAGAAGCAGATTTAATCCATTTAGATATAATGGATGGATGTTTTGTTCCCAATATTTCCTTTGGTGACAAAATAGTAGAAACAATAAAAAAGAGAACATCCATTCCATTGGATGTTCATTTAATGATAGAAAATCCGGAAAAACATATACAGTCATTTATAAAAGCAGGTGGGGATATTATTACTATTCATGCCGAGACTGGTAAACATTTGGATAGATTAATTCAAAAAATAAAGGAATCGGGTGCGAAATGCGGGCTGGCTTTAAATCCGGCTACTTCACTAAGTGCCGTAGAATATTTGATTTCTAAAATTGACAAGCTGCTGGTAATGACGGTGAACCCGGGTTATGGGGGACAAAAATTTATCCCGGAAATGCTGGTCAAAATAAGGAAAGCAAGAAAGATGATAGAAGATAGTAATCGATTTATTGATTTGGAAGTCGATGGAGGGATTAATTTTGAAAATGTATGTGAAGTTATTAGTTCTGGTGCCAATATTATTGTGGCCGGTTCACTTATATTTAAAAACAAAAGTCCCAAAAATACTATAAAAAAAATGAAAAATATCATAAGAAATTGTTAAATTTTGAGTAAACGTTTTGAGAATTTTAGAATAAAAAAAAGAGAGTATTTATGAAAAAACCGTTCGTATCGATAATTGGAAGAATAAATGTTGGAAAATCAACATTGTTCAATAGAATAGCAAAAAGAAGGAAGGCGATCGTTAAAGACGAGCCGGGAATTACCAGAGATCGTATATATGCAGAATGTGAATGGAAAGGAAAATCGTTTATTCTGGTTGACTCCGGTGGAGTGGACGTTGAAAAGAAAGAAGGAATTAATAAAGGAATAATCACTCAGACAGATTTGTCTATCAAGGAAGCAAACTTAATTTTATTACTGGTGGATATCAAAGAAGGAATTAATACAGATGATTTTAAAGTCGCAAAAATGATAAGAGAAAGTAATAAGCCCAGTATATTGGTGGCTAATAAAGGAGATA
>Ga0307991_1001649_pt1 | contig 15503 bp, 13 predicted proteins | sample EllFjometagen131_FD_203146 | JGI IMG/M metagenome (GOLD analysis project Ga0307991, IMG submission 203146) | Marine microbial communities from Ellis Fjord, Antarctic Ocean - #131 | ecosystem: Environmental > Aquatic > Marine > Unclassified | place: Southern Ocean | collected 2014-10-08
ATGGATTCCAATAGAGATAATAAATAGATGGAGAAAAATAATAATGAAATGTCAAAATAATTATAAAAATACACTCTATTTTTTATTTTTATAGAATAAAATTTCTTTAAAACAATAATATGAAAATAAATATTAGATTAAGTAATTCATTATTATTCTTGCTTTAATAACTTTTTAGCTTTTTGTATAGACCCTTTTACTCTCTTTAAAGAAGTACCGCCATAAGAGGTTTTGGCATTAGCTGCAGCATGAGGATTTAATAATTCTGTTACTTTTTCTTCGAATATTTTATGGGATAATTTAAATTTTTGTTTAAGAAGATTTTCTATTTTCTAGTCTACTAATTTGCTCTGCATTAACCGTAGTAGCGGTAAAACGCGTAGCCAATTCTTCTAAAACGCCACGAATTTGCATAATTTTTGTATATCTTCGATAGAGTTACTGCTAATAATCGTTCCTTGATTGGGGATCATTTTTACAAATCCTTCTTAAGTTCAAAGTCTGAAATAAATGAGCCAACTTTTTCATTTCTATAATTTTTCACACATGAAGGACAATACTTTTCTAATTGGTTTAACTTTTCTTTTGATAATATTTTTAATTGAGATAGAACTTGAATTACTACCATGGGAAGAAATATCATATTTCCACTTTCCATTTTTATGGTAATTCCTATTCCTTTGTTATTATTGTTATTACGAACTCCAATACAAAAAACTCCATCAGCACCTGATTTGGCTAATAAATTACCTTCTGAAATCCTTATCAAATCTGTATCAAATCTATCGGTACCGCCCACAATATCCGGGTATTTTATCATAGACGTAACTATTCTCTTTGCAGCTTGTTGATATTCCGAAGGTAATAATTCCGAATTAACTATCCGCGTATAAGCAAAAGACATATTCTTAACCGGCAAACCAAATACCGGAACACCACAGCCATCTATCCCTAAATATATTTTTTCTTTGGGATATTCTGTTATCGCGGCAATCACATCTATAATCATTTGCTGAACAGGATGTTCTAATCTATAGTAATCATCAATTCGCCATCCATAATACTGGCATAATGTTAATTGGGCAACATGTTTTCCTGAACAAGGATTATAAACCGGGCTAATTTTGATTTTATTTTCATGAAGATATTTAGCTGTCGGTTTGTGAAAAGGCATATGAATACCACACAATAGAGCCTTTTCATCTAAACCGATTTTATCAAGAATTTTATAAACTAATTTAATATGTTTTTCTTCACCATTATGAGATGCTGACATAATGGCTATTTCTTTATCGGTTAGCTTATACTTATCCGCTGCTCCTGATAAAATAACAGGCATCACTTGAATGGGTTTAGCAGCTGAACGCCAATAGGTAATTTTTTCGCTATCTCCAGCTGAAAAGGTAATTTTCCCTCTTGTATTGACTATTGCAATATCTCCTCGATATATATTTTCAACTAAATTTCCCCGATATATTTTTAATAAAATGTTTGACATATTTCTCAACTACTTTTATTTATAAATATATTTTTCTATCTTAATTTAGTACAATATATCTACAAAATTTGAATGGTATTTGTAATTAACTTAATAAAAATAAAACTTTTCGTAATAATTCCGTTAATTTTCTTGTTTTTTTACTTTATATTCATATTCGGGTCTTCCCTCGCTGAGCATTTTATAAACATTTTTGGCAGTTTTAATTTGAAGTTCATATACAGCATCTTCCGAATACCAGCTAGTATGTGGAGATATAATCACATTATCAAATTTCGTCAAAGGTGATTTTGGGTAATCATTTTCATCATCGTATTCCAATACATCCAACCCTGCTCCTGCAATTTTATCTGATTTTAATCCATCAAGAAGAGCTATTTCGTCAACCAACCCCCCTCTGGAAGTATTAATAATAAAAACACCATCCTTCATTTTTTTAATTGAATCTTTATTTATTAAATGATGGGTTTCTTCATTTAAAGGAGTGTGTATCGAAATGACATCAGAATGATTTAATAGTTCGTCGAATGTTCCGAATTTTATCCAATCATATTTTTCTGTATCAGTAAAATAAGGATCATATGTAATAATATTTAAATCAAAGCCTCGTAATTTTTTTGCCACTCTTCTAGCTATATTTCCAAATGATAATAACCCGATAGTTAATTTGGATAATCTTCTAATCGGTTTTATTTTTTTATAACTCCATGGAATATTATTTTTTACTATATGATTTAATTGAACAATTTTTCTCTGACATCCTAAAATAAAAGTGACTGCGTTATCTGAAACTTCTTCCACACAATAATCAGGTACATTGGAAATAACTATTCCTGCATCGCAAGCTGCTTTCGAGTCTATATTGTCTACTCCCACACCATATCGTGCAATTATTTTACAATTCTTTAATTGAGTAATAATATTTTTCCCAATAATTGCATGGTTAACAATCAATGCATCGGCATCCAGAGCTTTTACTCTTTTTAGGTAAGTTAACAATTTCTCTTCATTTCCAATCTCTCCGGAAATAAAATCATTACAATCAATAATTTCAACATTTCCTAATTTTTTTAATATTTTTATTTCTTTATTAATATCCTGAAAATAGTAATCTGTGAAAACTATTTTATATTTTTTGTTAATATTTTTTCTCTTATTTTTCATAAATAAAACACAACTAACTCCGTTAATTCTAATATCAATTATCCTTTAAATTTAGGCAGGGTTGAATTTCCATAAGGTATTACTAAAACTCTTGCTTTTTCCCCTTGTACCTTAATGGCTTTGGAAAAAGCTTCTTCTAAAGAATTATAATTTTTAATAAATAATTTTTTCTTAATCTCATCTGCTAAATTAGAAACTAAGTAAATTTCACTATCGAGATGAATTTTAGCAATGCTAGATGCTTTGTGACGACCTAAAATAAAATTATTTTTCAATTCTTCCATTAATTCTAAGGGAGATAATTTCCCATCTAAGGCATCAGCAAAACTTTCTTCACCTAATCCGTCTCTACACTCACCGGTAATAATAATAATGCCGCCCTCTTTTACTGTCAACATAGCATTTTCCATGGCTTTATGGGTTTGGTATAAGTCTATATCTTTAGGATAACTACCAGGAGAAGCAATAACAATATCCGCCAAACTATTTATTTTTACGCCAAATATATCGTTTATATATTTGACCCCTTCTCTATGAGCTTTAGTGACATCTCCAGCTACTACTTTTACTATTTTTTTATGGCTATTCAAATTTATCATATTTTATTGATCGCAGCAGAGCTGCGGGGAATGAACCCTGAGAAATTTAAACTTTTTTAAAATAATCTATTACTTCATCTGCATACACAACATCTGCATATCTGGAATTCATATCGAATAAATTCACTTCATGAGATAACTCGAATCTGTCTGCAACACAATCTTCAACAACAACTACATTAAAATTATATGAGCTTGCATCAATTACAAAAGCCCTAACACAACCACTTGTAATAAATCCAACAACAATTAAAGTGTCACAATTAAGTGAATTTAAGAAAGAAATCAATGGGGTACCAAAAAGTGCACTAGCATATCTTTTATATATTACAATTTCACTATCTCGAGGTTTTAACAGATTAACAATACTATTTTTATCTGCAGGTATTTCTTTCTTTTTTTCAAAGCTAATACGTTTTCGCACAAAACTAGAAAACTTCAATTCTTCTAAAGGAACAAAATCGATCGAATAAAATACTGGTATTTTTTTCGCTCTTGCAATATTTAATAAATTCTTTATTTTTTCAACAGCACGCCAGGCTTTTTCACCAACACTCAAAGGATATACCTCAAGAGATTCTAAAATTGGCTTGTCCAAACCTACATACATATTTTGGGCATCTATTATAATTAAAGCAGGGTTGTGTCCATAACCTCTTTTGGCTCCATAGCCAGTAACTTCCATTATTTTCTCATCAATTTCACTAAAACCTTTTTTTTTCATTTTCAATACTCCTAACTCCTATATATTTTCTTAAATTTCAATATACATTTAATTGGTATTATTTTATTTTTCATAAAAAGAAATGATTAGCTCTGAAAAAACAAAGAAACAGAAAGAATTTGCTAGAATAAAATGTACCTCTTTCCTGAATAGATTTGTAATCCTGGTGAATTGTTAATTCAAAAACAAAATTAACTTATTCTTTATCATCTAAAATACTTTACAAAAGTTGATTCATAAATTCTACAATATGTTCTTTAACTTTGGGAAATATCTTCATTGTTTTCCCCTCTTTATTAGGTAAAAAGTAGTTCTCTCGAATCCCCCATAGGCTTACGTCCATACAAACTCTTCTCCTTCCAGAAATCATACAATTCAAAAACCGACCATTACTATCGCTAAACAGTCTAAAAGTTAAATTAGGTAATACTATACATTTTTATATACGCTCAGTAAAACCGTATATAATTTCATATTTTTCTTTCAACTCCACCCTTATCGCCCTCTCACCTTACAAAAAAATATTAATCCGAGCAAACCACTTGCTTACCAGCAACCATAACCGAATAAGGATTACGCAATATACGAATATCTCGTAAAGGATCACCTTTAATCACCAGTAAATCTGCTTTTTTCCCTGCTTCAATTGTACCAATTTCACTTTCCAACCCTAGAGCATAAGCTGCCTTTCGGGTTACAGTCTCAATTACTTCTATTATGTCCATACCTAAATCTGCCATCACTTCCAGTTCAATAACAAAATCATCATGAGGAGTCCCCGTAACTCCTGCATCATTCCCTCCTAAAATATTTAATTCATTTTTACAAAGATCTTTAAATAAACAAAAACGTTCACGGAAGCAATCTACAAGTGGTCCTTGGGCAAATTTATCATAAGAATTCAAAGTAAATGAACCACCATAAACCGAGCGAATACCCGTGCTGACTGTTGGAATAATAATTATTTGCCTATCTTTTATTAATTTTAAAATATCATCTTCCGCCTTCATTCCATTATTAGTAAGGAATGAGCAGTGTTCTATAGTATCAACTCCTGCTTCTATTGCCTGTATAATTCCTCTTGTTCCATGCACATGTGCTGCCACCTTCTTACCATTAAAGTGTGCTTCTTTTACTAAAGTATACAATTCCGGATTAGTAAAACTGGTAGCTTTTTTATCCGTATATGGTGTACTCCCACCCCCAGTTACCATTACTTTTATAAAATCCGCTCCATCCTTAATTAGTGAGCGAACTGCTTTTCTAATTTCGACAACCCCATCAACTTCCCCGCCTAAATAAAAGCAGTGCCCACCAATCTTTGTAATCGGCATCCCGCTGCTTATAATCCGTGGGCCTATAAGCTTACCTTTAATGATTTCATCTCGGAGCAAGTGTGTAAGGTTATTACGTGAACCGCAATCTCTTACTGTTGTGACCCCAGATTTTAAGGTAAGGCAAGAGGCCTTGACTCCTTGTAATAGAAGTTGCTCATCTGATTTTAAAATCATATCGTGCATTAAATCCTCTTTATCATTTGCAGTAAGATGAACATGCATATTAATTAATCCAGGGAGTATAGTTTTACCTGATAGATTAATTACCTCATCATCTGGTAATTCTGGTTCATTCTCCTTGTCGACTGATAAAATCCTATCTTCCTTAATTACAATCTTATAACCTTCAAGAGGCTTAGAGCTTACACAATCAATTATTCTTGCTCCCTTTAATATTTTACGCATTATTACTACTCCTCCTTCTATTTTGATACATTTCCTTTACAAAAAAATTCTAACACCAGAAGCATGTGCTGAGAATTTATAATCTTCACCTGCTAAATTTGCATCAAAATGATGAGCAAAAATGACACCACACGGATAAAAAGATCCCCCAGTCGATCCAGTTGCAATACTAATAAAGTCTTTCCCAGCAAAAGAAAAGGTACTCACGCTAAAAAATAGTAACACTAACAAACAAAAAGATACAAAATACATTGAAACATTTCTAAACTTATACATAGTTTAATCCTACTTATATTCTAAAATAACAAAGTAACTCTCAGATTTACACATTTTAAGCCTTTTTTTCGCAAGTTGATTCTATAATAAATAATTTCCTCCTTTTTCTCAAAATTATCACTATAAATAACCTAATAGTTACAAATATAATGATTATAAAGAAATCCATTTGAAAAAATATAATAAAACACACAAGTCTACTGTGCTAATTTCTAGTTTTTATCAATCTTTACATTTACACGCATTAAAAATTGCTTATACATAATCACATGTTTTTTTCATAGAATATCAAATACAAAATATCAATTCCCGCGCTTTTGCAGGTGTTGATTATTCCCTAGATTAAAATATTTCCATAAACGATTAGAATTACATTGAATCTAATTGTTTGATCGTTTCCAACAAGACAAATATCCCTTTATCAATAGCATCATCTGGAGTATATTCTTTTGGAGAATGGCTAATACCATCTTGGCTAGGAATAAATATTAGGGCTGAAGGAATTTTCTTACCAGTTTCCCTGGAATCATGTCCAGCAAAACTGGGCATTTTATTATATGTAATCCCTTTTTGCTTACAAACCTGCTTAATTAAATCTTGTAATTTATTGTCTAACAGAACTGGATCTGCCTTGGCTACTTCCTTTAAAATGGAATCCCCTAACAAATTCATTTTATCTCGTAGCATCATAATTGCTTTCTCTAAATAATTTTTATTTATACTACGAAATTCTAGTTTAAGGATCACTTCTCCTGGTATGACATTAGTAGCACCTGGTTTTACTATTAATGCTCCAACTGTACCTACCATATTTTTATCTATTTGTTTAGCAATCTCATTTACATATTTAACAACAGGTAGAGATTTGAGTAATGCATCATCTCTTTGATTCATGGGAGTTGTACCTGCATGAGAAGCAACGCCTTTAATTTTCCCTAAAAATCGCCAACTACCTACAATCCCGGTTACAATACCAATCGAAATATGATTCTTTTCCAATACGCTCCCTTGCTCAATATGTACCTCTACATAGCACTTAAATTGTTTAGGATCGCGATAAGAATTAATAATATCTTCTTTGCTTAGGTTAATTTTTACCAACTCTTGTTCTAAATCCTTATTAATATTGATTAAACCCATCATTGCACGACTACCAAAAACACCCCCTATATCTACGGAGGGGGAACCTTCCTCGTTGATAAAAGATATCACTTCAATGGGATGAATGGGACAATATTTAATTTCTTTTAATGTTCGAACAACTTCAATTGCTCCTAATACTCCAACTGCTCCATCAAATCTTCCTCCATTAGGAACAGTATCTATGTGCGATCCCATAGCTATAACCGATTTATCAGCGTATTGACCTTCCCATCTTCCAATAAGATTACCAACCGGGTCAACTTTTGTCTCCAAACCAGCTTCTTGCATAAATATTTTTACCAATTCTCTTCCTTTTGAATATGTAGGTGTATAACTAACTCGTGTAACACCGCAATCAGTATCAGATATTTTTGATAATTTTATCAAATTACCCTTTAATCTATTCATATTAATCAATGTAATATCCTCTATACGGTTATTTTTTATAATTTATTAACCAAGTTCTTTGTAATTGCTGGTAATTTAATAGAATAAATCTAACTTCTAATTATTCCTATACTTCTTAAAGCTAAATAAGTTGTCCACCCCACTGACATATCAAATATTGATTCATCTAAATGAAAATTGGAATTATGCAAACCATACGATCCACCAATACCTAATAGTCCAAAAAATGAAGGTACTTGCTCTGAAAAATAGGCAAAATCCTCACCAATTATTAGAGGTTTTTCTAATTCCTTTATTTTATCATAACCCCAATACTCCTTAGCGAACTTTTTCACCTCTATGGTTAGCTTTTGATCATTTAAGACTGAATCAGCCATATGTTTCACATTAAGTTTAATATTAGTATTGAAGGTAACCGCAGTTCCATTAACAATTTGTTCTAATCTCTTTAACATATATTTGTGATTTTTTTTAGAAAAACAACGCATCGTCCCTACAATATAAGCTTTATCCGGAATAATATTATGTTTTGTACCTGATTTAATTTTACATATGGATAAAACAGCTGCTTGATATGGAGATATTTCTCTCGAAATTAATTCCTGTAAATTTAGAATTAGATATGATAGTATAACAATTGGATCTTTTCCTTTTTCCGGCATAGCTCCATGTGCACTTTTTCCCTCTATTTCAATTTCAATCATATCTGAAACACTAGTCAGTGTACCTGATTTAATACCATAAGTTCCAGCAGGAAGTTCTGGCCAAACGTGATGCCCAAAAAACATATCAATATTAAAATCCTTTAGTAGCCCTCCTCTTAATATACTTTGTGCTCCTCCTGAGCCTTCTTCTGCAGGCTGAAAAACAAAAATTACACGACCTTTTATATCTTCTTTCATTCTAGATAACAATTTAGCTGCACCCAGCAATATTGCTACATGTGCATCGTGACCACATGCATGCATTTTCCCTGGATTTTTTGAAGAAAAATATAATCCTGTGGTTTCAGAAATAGGCAAACCATCCATATCTGCCCGTAAGGCAATTGTTGGACCAAGATTACCGTTACCTATTTCTCCGATTACAGCAGTGGTATTATTATAATTAGAATGCACCTTAATTTTATTATCGAGCAGATATTTTTCTATTAATTTTGCTGTCTCTTTTTCCTCAAAACGGAGCTCAGGATTTTGATGTATTTGCCTTCTTAAATCTATAATCTCTTTTTCAATAGATTTTGAAAATATCTTAATTTTTTCAATCATAAAATTAACCTCCATACTAATTCATGTATACTACGACCACTTAATTACGAAATAATTATTTAAATCTTTACAATCTGAATTTATTCACTCTGTTTGAATTAGAGTTTGAATGGGTATACAGTTTTTTTTCACATCGATATTAAGATTTTAGAACTTTGTCATGCACGTAAAATATTTTACTATAACATTTCTTCTAAAAATCCTTGTCGACTATTTCATTAATTTTAAAGTATACTTGATACCATATCATCTATTTCACTTAATTTATCAATCATGTGAACGCCGGCATCTTGTAGTATTTTTCTTTTGTATTTAACCCCCCCCCTCTCTCTCTTTCTCCTCCCGGAGAAATAATTGCTCCGGCGTGACCCATCACTTTTCCCTTAGGAGCTGCATCACCAGCTATAAAGTCCAGTATTGGTTTTTTTATATACTCTTTTATATATTTGGCCACAATTTCTTCAACTATTTTTTTCTCTTAGACTCCTGCGCTTGTACAGATGCCAAGCTCGGATTAACACATTACCAAATTACTCCTCAAAGACAGGCAGAGTCGAACCTCCATAAGGGATGACCAGCACTTTTGCCTTTTCCCCCTGTACTTTAAGAGCCCGGGAGAAAGCTTCTTGAAAAGAATCAAAGCTTTGAATGAATAGGTTTTTCTTAATCTGGTCAGTTAAGTTAGAAACCAAGTAAATTTCGGTATTCATATTTATATTGGCAATACGAGATGCTTTATGACGACCTAAGATGAAATTGTTTTTTAATTCTTCCATAAGCTCATAGGGGGATAATTCCCCGTTTAAAGCTTCTGCAAAACTTTCTTCACCTAATCCATCCCGACATTCACCTAGAATAATAATAATGCCACCTTTTTTTACGGCCAACATGGCATTTTCCATGGCTTTGTGGGTTTGATATAAATCAATATCTTTTGGATAACCCCCGGGGGAAGCAATAACGATATCTGCCAGGTGATCTATTTTTACACCAAAAATATTATTGATGTAGATAGTGCCTTCGCGATGGGCTTGGGTCACTTCACCGGCAACGACTTTGACAATTTTTTTATGACTATTTAAGACGGCATTCACCATAAAATCAATACCGACCATCTCTCCAATCTCTTCAATCTCTTCCCGGATTGGATTACCTTGGATACGACCGGCCTTCGCTCCGGGTTCAAGAAAATGTTTATGATTGTTGGCAATGGTATTTTTACTACATACTCCTGGAGCAATGGCTTTGGCACCACCACTAAAACCTGCAAAATAATGATATTCTAAATTACCGGTGACAACAATAAAATCGGCTTTTAATATTTCTTGAAAAACAGAGACTTTGTTACCTCTTTTAGTGATCCCGATTTCCACACAATCATCGATATCATGGTCTATACATTTTATCTGTTTGTAAACTTTTTCCCCTACAAGTTTCTTTTTTTCATCTTCGGTCTGTTTCCGGTGAATCCCCAAACCGAAGATGATGGTTATTTGGTCATTATTTACGCCAGCTTTGTTGAGTTCTTCAAGGATAGGGGGTAACAAGATAGACGAAGGAGAGGGACGGCTCACATCGCTTGCTAAAATAATCACCTTATCTTGAGGTGAAACTGATTCCTTTAATTTTTTACATCCGATGGGATTTGCCAGTGCTCTTTTGACTTCATTTGCAGGATCTTCTATTTCTTTGATATCCTGAGGATTCAATTTGCCCATGTAATTTTCGGAAGGGATATCTAAGGTCATGGAGGAAGACCCATAATTAAGTGATACTTTCATGTTTAAATTCTCCTTTTTAAAATATTTCTATACTACTTCAACCGGTTCACTTTCTATAATGCAACAACCGGTCTCAATTATACTTTTTTAGTATATCTGATGTCACCTTTTTTACCCGGTTAGTTAACCCAGACCGGTTATTTCCCGTTAACCTGCCTTCCGAAAATGGTTTCACCGGGGGTAAGATAAAGACAACAACCGATTTATCCATTTAAGGAAGGGAATAGGTTGCTCTATGATTCATTTAAGGCTAACATGAATTTGGATAACATTTTAGGATATTTTTTTAAATGGACAACTCTTTGCTTTGCAGCTTGTTTACATTCTGAAGGCAACAATTCCTAATTAACTATCTTTATATAATTCTTTCAGTCAAGCCCATATTAGTATGTAAATTCCTCGGTATTTAATTTTTTATGCTGCAATATAATCTGATGTAGATTTATGCCCAGCAATAAAATGATAGTATTCATTCATATCAAAGTACTTTCTGCACGTGAACCACTTTTCATCCTGTTCTATCAATAATGCTCCAATGAGTCTTACAACCGATTCCATAATCGAAAAGATGCGAATAACTTAAAAAATACCTCGTCCCGTCCATCTGATGTAAAAAGTCCGTATAGCATTTCTGATTCTAGTGTAATATTAAGTTGAGTTATAATTCATTCACCTCGATTAATTTATTTTTAGAGACACTAATATTTTAACCGAAGTTTTGAGTTTTGGTTCATTTTTCTTTTTACACCATTATATGAGCATTATAACTTTTTACTTACAGCAACATTTAGTTTAGCTTTAGATTTTATCCTTAGCTTTTGTAATATCAATACTCCAACTAATAAAATAACACCTACAAAATTAATAATTGGTGACCCGGGATTTAATAGAGCAAATGCACTAATAATTAATATAATTCTTTCATATATTTTAGTATTATCCAGTAGATAACCACCAGCTGCTGATCCTAAGGCTAATACACCGGCTAAGGAATAAAAAACTAATACTAAGGTATGTCCAATTGTGGAATTTATACATAATAATCCAGGATCAAGGGCAAATATAAAGGGGACAATAAATCCCGCTATTGCTAATCTCACGGCAATAAAGCCGGTTCTTACGAAACTACCACCGGAAATTCCTGCTGCGGCAATAGATGCTCCTGCAACCGGCGGGGTAAGATCAGCGATGACTCCAAAGTAAAAGATAAATAGATGGGCAGCCAAAGGGTTTACCCCTAATTTAATTAAAGCAGGTGCAGCCATAATGGATAAAATTATATATTTAGCAGTGGTAGGAAGCCCCATCCCTAATAAAATAGAGGCTATCATAGTATAGAAGAGGGTTAAGATTAGATTTCCATGTCCTAACATCACAATCCCATTAGCAACCTTTAAGCCTAAACCGGTAAGAGTTGTTACTCCTACTATTATTCCGACACAGGCGCAGGCTGCCGTTATTCCTAAAACCGTCTTTGATCCATCTTCAAAGGCTTCGCCTAATTTCTTTAAATTTAAGCGGGTTTCAGATTTTACCATACTTATAGCCAAACTCATCATAATTGTCCAAAAGGCAGAGAATAAAGGAGTATAACCTTTTACCAATAAATATACTAAAACAATTAAAGGAATAAGTAAATGACCTCTGGCCTTTAATACTTTACCTAATTTAGGAAGTTTTTCTCTGGGTAAACCTTTTAATCCGTATTTGCAAGCTTCCAAATGAACCATAGTAGCTACTGCTACAAAATAAATCACCGCCGGAATTGCCGCCGCAACAGCAATTTTTATATAAGGAATTCCCAAAAACTCGGCCATTATAAAGGCAGCTGCTCCCATTACTGGAGGTAGTATTTGTCCACCAGTAGAAGCTGCCGCCTCTACTGCTCCGGCAAAATCTTTTCGATAACCTATGCTCTTCATTAAGGGAATAGTAAAAATACCGGTGCCTACTACATTAGCTATTGAACTTCCGTTAATGGAACCCATAAATCCACTAGCTATAACCGCAACTTTAGCTGGGCCACCTTTACTATGACCGGCAATTGCCATAGCTCCGTCAACAAAGAGCTTACTCATTCCTGTTTTATTAAATATTGTTCCCAAAAGAATAAATAGGTATATAAAAGTAGCACATACTCCTAAAGATATGCCAAATATTCCTTCTGTTCCACAATATAAATGATTGATAATTCCACTGACAGAAAATCCCCTATGAGCAAAGAATCCCGGCATTATCCGCCCAGAATATGAATACAGTAAAGCTATAATTGATACTATGGGAAGAATTGGACCAATAGTTCTTCTGGTTACTTCTAAGACTAGTACGGTAGCCAGACCGCCCATTATTAAATCAAGTGTAGTAGGTGCACCGGCACGTAGAACCATAGCATTGTAAAATATCACTACATACAAACTTAAACCTACTCCCAATACAGCCAGAATTATGTCCAGAAAAGGTATTTTTACTTTGTTTTCATCAAAGCTCTTTCGACTGCTGGGGTAAATAAGAAATATTAGAGCAAAAGCAAAAGCCAGATGGATTGCCCTTTGTTTCATACCCAATAGCAATGTAAAACCCCCAGTATAAAGTTGGAAAACCGCCATAGATATAGCAATAATAGAAACGATTATAGCCGCAATACCGACAGGTTTTCTAATTCTTGATTCTGAATCATATTGCTCCATAAGTTTCTGAACATTAATTTCTTTATTTTCTATTTTAACATCTTCAACCATTCATGTTTCCTCCCATAAGATAATTAAATAAATTGCTTTTATTTAATTCAAGTTTTAATAATTTATCGCCTATCAATGCAGATAATGCAACATATCTGTTTTTTTTAACATATAGATTAATATCCGGGTAACATAAAAAATATTCTCATTTTATACTACCCGGATTCTATTTTCCTAAACTTATTTAATCAAGCCAACTTCTTTGTAATATAATTCTGCACCAGGATGAAGAGGGATACTCATACCATCAAGGGCAGTTTCTAAAGTAACGTTTTTACCTTGAAAATGTGCTTGTTCTAATACATCTCGGTGTTCCCATAAAGCTTTAGTCATTTTATAGACTGAAGTAGTTGATAATTTAGACTCACATACCCATAAAGCTGAAACAGCTACGGTAAAAAGAGGTTCACTTAGAGATTTGTATACACCGGTAGGAATAGTTATTTCTTTATAATAAGGGTATTTCTCAACTATTTCTTTGATCTTTTCACTTTTAAGAGGGATGAATCTTATGTCCCTTTTGCTTTCCGTACTAAGAACATAGGAAGATGGATAACCAGCGGAAATAAAACAAGCATCCACTTGACCATCGATAAAACGGTCAGCCATTTCGCTAGAATCAAGATATTGTGGGATAAAATCATCAAAAGTAATACCATGTAAACCTAATATTATTCTAGCAGAACAAGCCATTCCACCATTTGGTGGACCTACTCCTATTTTCTTTCCTCTAAGATCTTCTATAGTTTTTATTTCTGAATCCTTATTAACATATACATAAACGGTTTCAGGGAATAGGGCAGCAATGCCTCTTATATTAGTAATAGGAGGTTCATTTTTATATACTTCTTTAGCGGTATAACTCCAATATGCAACATCTGATTGAGAAAAACCAGTTTCAACTTGACCTCTACCTATTAGGTTAAGATTTGCTCTCGAGCCGTTACCACTTTGCGCAGTAACTACTATTCCATCGAGGTTATTAGAAATCGTTTGAGCTAAAGCTCCACCTACAGGATAATAGGTTCCGCTGGTTCCGCCGGTAGCAATACCTACAAATTCTTTTTCGGCAGCTATCCCAAAATTGAATATTCCTATTACTAAACTAATTGCTAATACTAAAATTATAATTTTCTTACTTTTTAACATTAATAGACTCTCCTTTAATTTTTTAAAATATAATTTTACTTACTAAAACCAAATAGTTTTAAATTTTATTTCTCACCCCCCATCTTTTTTTATTATTCAGTAGTTTCTCTGTCGAGCTTTATTCCTTGAGTGATACTTTCATATTTAAAACCTCCTTTTTTAAAGTATTTCTGATATTGCCTTAGCTATTTCACTTAATCTTTCAATCATATGAACACCGGATTCCAGTAATACTTTTCTTTTGTATTTAACGCCGCCTTCTCCTCCCGGAGAAATAATCGCTCCAGCATGTCCCATTACTTTCCCTTCGGGGGCAGCATCACCAGCGATGAAGGCTATTACCGGTTTTTTCATATGCTCTTTTATATATTTGGCCGCAATTTCTTCATCCGAACCACCAATCTCACCCACTATCACAATGATATCGGTTTGAGAGTCTTCTTCGTATAAGGGTAAAATATCAATAAAGGATGAACCCGGAATAGAGTCCCCACCAATACCGATTACGGTTGATTGACCAATTCCTTTACTTGAAAGATTATTGACTATTTCATAGGATAAAGTAGCGCTTCTTGACATAACACCAACATTACCCTTTTTATATAGATTATCAGACATAAATCCGGCCTTTGATTTACCCGGAGAAATAATTCCAGGGGTGTTTGGTCCAATTAAAATACAGTTATTCGCCCGTGCATAATAATGCGCGAATAACATATCATGGACTGGTACTCCCTCAGCTATAGTAACAACTAATTCTATTCCGGCATCAATCGCTTCCAAAATACCATCTTTAGTAAATCTGGGAGGGACAAATAAGATGCTGGCATTGGCCTCCGTGTTTTTTATAGCTTCGTAAACACTATTAAAAACAGGTATTCCTTCAATTTTATGTCCGCCTTTTCCCGGCGTGACGCCAGCAACCACTTTGGTTCCGTATTTTTTCATGAGTGATGCATGATAACTTCCTTCTCTACCTGTAATCCCTTGAACGATTAATTTAGTATCTTCAT
>Ga0307991_1001650_pt1 | contig 15500 bp, 12 predicted proteins | sample EllFjometagen131_FD_203146 | JGI IMG/M metagenome (GOLD analysis project Ga0307991, IMG submission 203146) | Marine microbial communities from Ellis Fjord, Antarctic Ocean - #131 | ecosystem: Environmental > Aquatic > Marine > Unclassified | place: Southern Ocean | collected 2014-10-08
CAATTTTTGAGATTAATCCTGGTAAATCACCTATACCATCATCATTACTATCTTTAAAGCTTCTTAAAAAGATTTGATAAAAAACACCCTTCTGCCACCATTTGATATCCATAATATATTGATTATTTCCCCTTAATTATATTAGAAAAGAATAATTGATACTTTTAAAAAAAACAACTAAAAAATAATATTTAGGCAATATTAATAACGATAAAAAAACTCTAAGCACTAAAACTCAGAGTTTTTCTTTAATATTTAATATATTTAAACATCACCATTATCACCATTATCATCATTGTTAAACTTGAAATTCTTTTGAAAAAATTTCAAAGCAAATCTTATACCAGAAGCCCATCCTAAACCCATTTCATCAAATTGAGATTCTAAATTTTTTTTAAATGAAGGTTCTATTGAAAAAGTAGTTAAGCTTTTTTTCTCTTTTACACTTTTTTTGACTGTTTCGCCAAACAACTTATCTGCCTTATCATGACTTTCGCTAACACTATTTTTCTTTAATGCCATTTTTAACTCCAAATTTCACTTTCCATTTCTTCAAACGTAAGCTTTGTTTTTTCTTTCAAACCTTTTCCATTCTCCTTAAATAATTGAGGAGCTACATTCTTATCTTGAGACTTTCTGAAAACAGGGTCAACAGGAATTTGATAAATTCTAAAATTTCCTTTACTCGCTGCTTCAAAAATATCTCTATGTTGACGAATTCTATCATCATATGAATTTATCACTACTTTTTCATGTTTAACTGGAGCTCTGAAATTCTTCTTTAACCTATTGAGTTCATCAATAAATATTTCAAGTCCATCTAAACTAAAAGCTTCTGGAGTCATAGGGGTTATAACTTCATCACTAGCTATCAATGCAGATCTTTCCAATCTACCCAAACCAGGTGATAAATCTAAAATAACATGTTTAAATTTACCTTTAAATTCCTGAATTAAATCTTGAATCACAAAGGGTTCATCAGCCAGCTTAGTTTCTGAGTATAATTTTAAAGTACCACCAATTCCAAAGGTTGGTAAAATAAATAAATTAGGAACTTGCTCAACAGCTACAATTGCATCGCTTGGAAAACATTTTCCTTGAACAACATCAGACAATTCCCATTTTGGTGTTTTTGATAAAAACCAAGAAGAAGCATTACCTTGTGGATCCAAATCAACTAATAAGGTTTGTATTCCAGCTAATGCTGACTGACAAGCTAAAGTGCCAGAAATAGTAGTTTTGCCTACTCCACCTTTTTGTAAATGAAAAGCTATAGTCTTAGTCATAATTTATTAAACCTTTATTATTTTTAGTATATACAAGTTTATCTTTTATTAACAAGTATTAACAGTAAATAATATAATAATAACACAATTAAGTTATATATAAAAAATTAATTTAAATATATAAACAACTAATTTCTATATTAAATAATAGTTTACCAATTCTTTGAACTATATAAATCGATAGAAAATTGCTCATTTTAAGCTTGAATTGGATATTTTGCTTACCTTACTCATTAGGGTAAGTTTTTTTACGCCTTTTCATTCTAAAATACTCTATATATTAACAATATTTATAGGATTAATAGTCCAAATTCTTGAGAAATAACTTGCAATATAGTTCAAATAATAGTATAATTTAAACTATATTAAGTGGTGATTTACTAAGTATTTTTTTTGGAGGTATTTTATGGGTGTTCCTGAAGAAATAAGAAAGGTTGAAAGACCTTGCAATTCAGTTGTTATAGATAGTGGTAGCACGGGTATTTATAGATATGCTGTTATTAAACGTATTGGTTGTAAAGTTGTTAATGGTATGAATCAACCTGTTAGTGGTGGTACTATTGGTCATATTATTAATGATAAATTTGTTTTATTAGATAAGTTCAGAGTTCAAGAGAGAAGAATAGAATGTAAAGATTTTGCTGATGTTAAATTGATACATAATATTTCAAGTTCTTTACTTGATGAAGCCTTAGAAGTATATGAAGCAAGAGATGCTATAACGATTTACACTATTGCTATTTTAAAGGTCATTTATCCAGGTATTCCTTTTGATAGAATTGCATCTAAATATAATTTAAATTGGATGAGTGAATTATTTCCAGGACTCTCTTTAAGTAAAAATACCTTATCTACGTTTGTTCAAGATTTAGGTAAGTCCTATGCCTTAATTTCTACTTTTATGAGAAATAGAGTTAGCAAGATAACTAAAGATCACCATATAGCAATTGATGGTACTCTTAAAACAGATAACAGTAAAGTTAATACTTTATCTCATTACTCCCGTAAAGCAAGAATAAAAGGCACTAAGGATATTTCAATACTGTTTGCTTATGATATAGATACTAAGGAGCCCATCTGTTCTAAGGTCTATAGTGGTAATATAATAGATTCACGTTCCTATGAAGATTTTCTTAAAGAATATGACGTTAAACAAGGTATTCTCATGGGAGATAAAGGCTTCCCTAAAAAGCAAGCTAAAAAAATATACAATGAAAATCCTAATTTGTGTTGGCTCAACCCCATTAAAAGGAGTGATAAACGCATAAAGGACCATTTTATGTACCAATATACTGGGATGATTGATGATAAGAATAAAGATCTCTTGTACAAGAAAGAAAAAGTATCTAATTATTATCTTTATTCCTTTTATGATAGAAAAAGAGCAGCAAAAGAAGAAGCTGATTATTTCAAACACAATAAAGGTAAAGAATATAATATTGACGATAGAGATCAAAAAGATGAAAGGTTTGGGACTGTTGTATTTGAGTCTAATCTAGATGAAGATCCTAGATTAATTTATAAGCTCTATGAAGAAAAATGGTTAATAGAAGAATGCTTTAGATACTATAAACATGCATTAGATTTAACTGATACAAGAGTTCATTCAAATTACTCTGTAATCGGCCAAGAATTAATTAACTTTTTTGCTAGTAATATGACAATGAAACTAGTAAATAAATTTGATGAAGCCAATCTTACAAAAGATATGTCTTACAGAGACATAATGGCAGAATTAGCTTCTGCTAAAAAAGCTAGAACATCAGAAGATGGAGAATGGTTATTTGTTAGGATGACAAAGCATACAGAGCAAACATTACAAATACTAGAGTTATTACCAAAACCAGAGCCAGAGCCTACAAAAAAAAGAGGAAGACCATCTAAAACAGTTGATCCAAATTTACCTGTAAAACCGAAAGGCAAACGCGGAAGACCTAAAAAACAGAAAGCAAAAATTGAGTAAAAAATTTAAATAAATTACCAATTAATTAAACGTATAGTTCAAAGAATTGGTAAACTATTAATTAAATTTAAATTTTTATTACCATATTATTATTATCTGTTTCATAATACAAATATTTTATTATTCAAAATAATATTATACTAGATTTTGAACAAAACTTAACTACTAATTCTTGATAAGGATTATATCTTTTAGGGCTTTAAGTATTTGACATTTTTTAAATTTATATCTATTTTTTCATTTTTTTTTATATCCTATATGTTGTATTTTTTTTTAGTTTTGGTGTAAAGTATCTAAAACCCAAGGAGAAAACCATGATGCAAATTTATCCAGATAGCTATAAACCAGTTTTAAATAAAAAACAAACTGAAAAAGCTATTAAATTCGTAAAAGATACTTTTGAAAGAGAACTATCAGGCGAATTAAAATTAAGTAGAGTTACAAGCCCTTTATTTGTTCCTAAAGGTTCAGGTATTAATGATGATTTAAATGGAATTGAGAGGCCGGTACGTTTTGAAATTGGCAATCTAGATAACAAAGAAATGGAAATAGTTCAATCTCTTGCTAAATGGAAAAGAATGGCTCTTGCAGATCATGAATATGAACCAAAGACTGGTCTTTATACTGATATGAATGCAATCCGTCCTGATGATACAATAGATGCAATTCATTCATTGTATGTTGATCAATGGGATTGGGAATTAGTAATGAATGAGAAGCAAAGAAATCTTGAATTTTTAAAAAATATTGTTGCTAAAGTTTATGAAGCAATAAAAAGAACTCAATTTTTAGTAAATGAAAATTATGAATCTAACTATCCTATTTTACCTGATGAAATTAAGTTTATTCACAGTGAAGAGGCTCTAAAAGAATTCCCTAATTTAACTCCAGAAGAAAGAGAAAAAAAATTAGCTAAAAAATATGGTGCAATATTTATTATTGGCATTGGTAGCATCCTCTCTGACGGTGTAAAACATGGCGGTAGAGCTCCAGACTATGATGATTGGTCAACTGATACAATAAACAACTATAAAGGCTTAAACGGTGATATTGTTGTTTGGGATAATGTTAGAGGTGACTCTCTTGAATTATCTAGCATGGGTATAAGAGTAGACAATGAAACCTTACTAAAACAATTAGAATTAGGAGATGCTCTTGGTAGAAAAGAATTATATTGGCATAAGAGATTATTAAATAATGAATTCCCACAAACTATTGGTGGTGGTATTGGACAAAGCAGAGTTTGCATGTTTTTATTGAATAAAGCACATATTGCAGAAGTTCAAGCCTCGGTATGGGATGAAGAAACAATAAAAGTTTCTAGGGAAAAAAATATTCCTATTATGTAAGTTTTAAAATAAAAGAGTCACATTAATTTGTGGCTTTTTTTTAAAACTTTTTGTAATATTATATTATATGGAGTTACTAAATATGAAAACTTTAAAATTCACATCCTGGAACGTAAATGGAATAAGAGCTTGTGATAAAAAAGGCTTTAAAGAATATTTTGAACAATCAAATTCTGATATATTTTGTTTGCAAGAAATTAAAATGACAGAAGGCCAATACGAATTTAATCCTGAAGGTTATTATAGTTATTTTAATTATGCAGAGAGAAAAGGATACAGTGGCACTGCAATCTATACAAAAAAAGAACCTATCAATGTGGTTTTTGGAATAGGCAATGATTTAGATAATGAAGGAAGAGTAATTCTTCTTGAATATAACGAGTACTATGTATTAACAGTTTATACTCCCAATAGCCAAGATGGGTTGAAAAGACTACCTATAAGATTAAAGTGGGATGAAGATTTTAGAAATTATGTCTCTTCTTTAGATAAAGAAAAACCAGTATTAATGTGTGGTGATTTCAATGTTGCTCACAAAGAAATCGATTTAAAAAACCCTAAAACAAATACAAAAAATGCAGGATTTTCACCTGAAGAAAGAGATAGTTTTACACAATTACTAGATAAAGATTTTACTGATTCTTTTAGATTCCTTCAACCTGATATTATCCATCGATATAGCTACTGGAGCTACAGATTTAAAGCAAGAGAAAAAAATGCGGGTTGGAGAATTGATTATTGGCTGGTTTCTGATAGACTTAAAGAGAATATAGAAATTAGTGAAATTGATGATCAAATTCTAGGTAGCGATCACGCTCCTGTATACTTGAAGATACAAATATAGCAAATGGCCCTAGAGCCATTTGCCTTATGTTTTATTTTAAATAATCTGGAACAGATCCTCTATTTTCAAAAATCTTTCTCTGTTGAGCAGACAATATTTTTTTACACATTCTAATTGATTTTGGTGTAATTTCTACCAATTCATCATCTTTAATAAACTGGATAGCTTGCTCTAACGTCATTCTAGTAATAGGTGTTAAAACAACTGCATCATCTTTACCACTAGCTCTCATATTGGAAAGATTTTTAGTTCTTGTAGGATTAAGCATCAAATCAAGATCTCTATTTCTAAGACCAACAACTTGACCTTCATAAATACTATCTCCAGGTTTTATAAATAATTTACCCCTATCATCCAACTTCCATAGAGCATATGCTACAGCAGAACCACTTCTATCACTTATTAAGGAACCATTAAGTCTATCAGGAAAATCACCTTTATAAGCTTCATATCCTTTGAGAAATGAGTTCATTATTCCAAAACCACGAGTATCTGTTAAAAATTCATCTCTATAACCAATTAAGCCTCTAGATGGAACATCGAAAGATATTTTTACTCTATTTGTAGTATAAGTTATGTCTCTCATTAGTGCTTTACGTTTAGCAAGTTTTTCCATAACAACACCTGCATGCTCTTCTGGACAATCAACAATAAGTTTTTCAACAGGTTCAATTAGATTCCCATCTTTATCTTTTCTAAAAATAATCTTAGGTCTTCCAACGCATAATTCAAAACCTTCACGACGCATTTCTTCAATAATAATAGCCATTTGGAATTCGCCACGGCCTTTTACTGTATAAGAGTCATCAGCATTTTTTTCAACATGAATTGAAACATTTCTAAGAGTTTCTTTTTTTAATCTTTCACCAATTTTAGCACTAGTAACTTGATTTCCTTCAGTTCCAGCCAAAGGACTAATATTTTTGCTAAATAGCATAGCAACTGTAGGTTCATCAACAGAAATTCTTTCTAAAGCTTTAGGATTTTCTTTTGTACAAATAGTGTCACCAATTGAAACATTATCAATTCCAGCTATGACAGCGATATCACCGGAAGCTATAGTTTTAGCTTGAACATAAGTGGGTCCGTTAAAAGTATATAAATTAGATACTCTCAAGTTGCTTGTACCCTCTTCACCAACACATACTAATTGATCATTAATTGTAGCTTTACCATTTATAATTTTACCAATTGCTAATCTACCTAAAAAATCACTATAAGATAAATCACTTACCAACATTTGAAATGGTTCTTCATCATCAAATTCTGGAGCCTTTACGTTTTCAATAATAGCATCAAGTAACGGGAATAAATTATCACCAATGTTATCTAAGGACGTTCCACAAACACCTTCTCTACCATTAGCATAAAAGACTGGAACATCAAGTAAAGATTCATCATCACTCAATTCAAATAGCAAGTCATAGACTTCATCTAAAACTTCTTCACTTCTAGCATCATTTCTATCAATTTTATTAATAATAATAATAGGCATTAATTTTAATTTTAGTGCTTTATCTAGAACAAATCTTGTTTGAGGTAAAGGGCCTTCAGCTGCATCAACTAGTAATACTACTCCATCAACCATTGATAAACCTCTTTCAACTTCACCACCAAAATCCGCGTGACCTGGGGTATCAATAATATTTATCTTAGTATCTTTCCAGTTGATTGCACAGTTTTTTGCGCTTATTGTAATCCCTCTTTCTCTCTCAATTGCTCCACTATCCATTATTCTATCTTGTTTTTGCATAAAACCAGATTGTTCGAACATGCCGTCAACTAAAGTTGTTTTACCATGGTCAACATGAGCAATAATTGCAATATTTCTTATTGCATTATTTTTTTTTATCATTAATTTTCCTCAAATTAAAAGGGAGGATGTCCTCCCAAATTTATTACGAAACTATTATTAATATTCCAATAATACTTGAGCTAGAGTTATTGCCTCAGAAGCTAAAGGAATATTAAATAATTCATCTATTTCAAACCAATTCTTTTCATCGAAAAGGCTGTCATCTACTTTTTTAATATCTAAATCAATAATAAATGAATCGATATCCATATAAAAGCTTTCGCATTTATGTTTTATGTTACAAAAATAATTTACATCATTAGACTTTACATTTATATTATACGTTTTTTTTATATAATTAGTTAATACTTGTATGACGATTTCACTCTGTTTTATTTCTATAGAGGGGAAAGTCCACAATTCTTCATCATTGCTTAAATCATTTTTTACTAGGCAAATTTTATTGCCAAATTTAACAATAGCACAAACAGTTCTCTTTGTTTCTAATATTGATTTAACACTGTTTAAATCATTCATATTTCCTCCTCTAAATATTTTATATATTTAATATAATTATTTTTTATTTAAAAAATCAGCATTCTTTGCTAACAAATTGATAGTCTGTTGATAAGCTGCAAATAAATCTTCGCCTTCTTTATTATGAATTATTGAACAAATTGTTACTTTATCATCAATTACACTAATTCCAAAGCTATTAGAACAAAAAGAAGAGGAAGGATAATAACTTAAATTTGTTAATATTTCATCTTCAGTAATTGTGGGAAGAACATCAAAAAATAATTCACTTGTTAAAAACTTGTTATAAACTTCATTTTCAAAAGGCTTATCTATAACTGAAGGTGAGATTTTATTTAAAATTTCATTTCTAAGCAGAAATGGTTTTCTTTTTAAAAAACTTTTAAACAATTTGTCTATTTCAGTACAATTCTCATAAAAAGATAATCTAGGCTCTAACCCACGCTTAAACTTTATGTTAGAAGATTCATTTACTAAGATTATATTATCTTGCTTTTTGGAGCAAAAAGGAATCACTATACTTCGTCTAGTTACTTTACTTAGACTAAGTGCAACAGTTACAAAAAACGATAACAATGAAACCCCTTGAGAGCCACATATTGCAAATGCAATCTCCGATTTTAAAGTTACTTTTTTAATTTTAACTTTGTCAATTTCATTGCACAAAGCTTTTGTTGGTTTTAACTTTTTATATTTATTAGTGCTTAACATGTTTAAAAAATTAGTTTTATTTTCAATATCTTCACAATATTCAAAATCAAAATCTTTGGTTCCTAACAACAAGGCTTTGGCAAAATTTACTAAGCCTCTTGAGTCGGAAACAATGTTATGAGCATAAATTATCAAAGTATTATCATTTGATAAGGCTATTCGTAAGTATTCACCATTATCTAAATCTAAAGGCAATTTATATTGTTTTAATAACCAAGGGTTAACACTAGAGCAATCTTCTATTTGGTAATCATAGCCAGCACAATCTTCATCAAAATAATAAATATTTTCTTTTTTTCTTAAGCAAGAGTTTAAAATTGGAACTATTTTTCTAATATCTTTAAAATTTGATAAAATTTCATCAATTGTTATTTTTTTTGCAAATCCAACAACGAGTGCACTAGCTCCTAAGCTATCATTTATTGAATATCTTTGACTATTTATTCTGTACTTCATGATTTATAGAATAATTGTTATTCAATATAGATTAAAGACCTAATTGTATTTATTTTATTATTTAAGCATATTTTTTACTACTTTTTTAGAAAACATCAAAATAAAGCTCTAAAATTTCAATAAATTTAGTTTACAAGGACCTAAAAATATATAAACCTATATTAAAGTTAATAAATTATCTCAATACCCCCTAAAAGTAAAAAACCCCAATTAAAAATTTAATTGAGGTTTTTTATAATTTTAGGTAATCTTATTTTGCAATAATCAAATTAATCTTTTTCTCTTTTAGCCTTTGTATTTTATCTTTACTGAGATCACTGTCAGTAACTATATAATCAATTTTTTCAATTGTTTCAACTAAAGTGAAAGCAGTTTGACCAATTTTTGACGAATCAGTTACAACAATAACTTTTTTAGCATTTTTTATCATAATAGACTTGGTTGCTTTTTCCTCTGGAATAGAGGAAAAAATACCTTCATCAATTAATAAACCACTGACTCCAATTATTGCTATATCTGTTCTGTAGCGATTGAGTTGCTCAACGCAAGTTGGGCCTAAGATAACATCAGTTTGTGTTTCTAACTCACCACCTGTTAATATTACCCTATTGCCATTTAACCCCATTACAGACTGTGCGATTGTTAAACTATTTGTAACAATTAATAATTCTTTTAACAAACTCATCTCTTTGGCGACATATGCAACAGTGCTTCCTCCATCAAGAAAAATACTTTGTCCATTTTTTAAAAGTTTAACTGTTGCTTTTGCAATCGCTTTTTTCTTTTCAATTGATTGATTTATTCGACATTCTAGAGAAGTTTTTTGCCAAATAGATTTTTCATTGTTACTAATTGCACCACCATGAGTTCTAAGAATATGACCTCGATGCTCAAGAGTAATTAAATCTCTTCTGATTGTAACATCAGTAACATCAAAAAGTTCCGCCAATTGAGATACATTAGCTCTACCATTAGAGGCAATGTAACTAACAATAGAATTTTGTCTTTCCTTAATGAATTCTTTTTCTCGCATATTCCTCCAAGTCTACTAAAAATTAAAATATTTTTTCTAGTATTTAATCAATCTTTTAGCTTATAGTGCATTATAAAGAAAAGTATGTACTTTATATTTTATGCAATATATGGATTGATTCTTCTTGGAATCCAAAAGTTATTTCTTCCCCTTCTTTGTAAACTCGCTTTGATGAAGGATTATAATCAGATACTTCAATTTCTTTATTAGCAAAGTCAAACCAATAATCTTGACTTACACCCATATAAACAGTTTTCTTTACAACAGATTTAAAATAATCAAGTGTTAAATCAACAGCTTCAGGCCTAACAACAATATCAACAGCTTCCTTAATTTTGAAAGTTTTTGCATTCCTATGTTTAACATCATATTCTTTATTTTGAATTTTTATTGTTACTATATCTGATTTAACAGCTATAACATTACCTTCGACAATATTCGCTTTACCAATAAAATTTGAAACAAAAGTATTTGCAGGTTTGTAATAAACCTCTTGAGGACTTCCAACTTGTTGGACAATACCATCCTTTAAAATAACAATTTTATCACTCATAGCCATAGCTTCATTTTGATCGTGAGTTACATATATAGAAGTAATACCAATATCTTTTTGAATTCTTCTAATTTCATCTCTCATATGAAGTCTTAACTTAGCATCAAGGTTAGATAAAGGTTCATCAAATAATAATACTCCAGGATTTTGTACAAGTGCTCTAACAAGGGCAACACGTTGTTGTTGTCCACCACTCATTTGTGATGGAACACGAGTAGAAAAGTCATCCATTTTAACAGTTTTTAATCCAGCTAGAACTTTTTCTTTTATAACTTTAGTTTCGAATTTTTTTATTTTTAAACCATAGGCTATATTATCAAATACATTAAGATGTGGGAAAAGTGCATAGTTTTGAAAAACCATACCAAGATCTCTTTTATCTGGAGTCTTTTTTATTACATCATCATCATTAAACAATATTTTACCAGAAGTAGGTATTTCAAAACCTGCAATCATTCTCAATAAAGTTGTTTTACCACAACCTGATGGACCAAGTAGAGTAACAAATTCACCTGGTTCTATTGTTAAATTTACATTTTGAACAGCAAGAACTTCACCTCTTGTTGAGGTAATAAAGGTTTTTGTTAAATCAACTAATTCAACACTTTTTGCGTTTATTTTATTCATTATAGATCTCCATTTATATCAATTTTAAATAGTCTTAATAATAGTTTCATTATTACCATTACAGTAGCAACGAGTAATATCAAAACCAAACAGTATGCATTTGCTGCACCATAAAGGCCTTGATCAACTTGGTTCATGATTGCAACAGTCAGCATCTGCCAGTTTGCTGATACTAAGAAAATGATTGTGCTTACAAGGGTCATTCCTCTGATAAATGAATATAATAAACTACTAAAAAATACAGGTTTAATTAGAGGCAAAGTAATTGATCTAAATACTTTACTACTATTTGCACCACTAATTGTGGCCGCTTCTTCAATACTTGGATCTATTTGTTTAAGAGCCGCTATACCGGAGCGAGTACCTACAGGGAAACTACGAACTACCAAAGCCATTATTAATATAAAACCAGTTCCAGTTAAGATTATAGGTCCACTATTATAAGTTAATACATAGCCTAAACCAATAACAGTACCAGGAAGAGCTATAGCCATCAATATACTCCATTCAACAAAAGTACGTCCAGGGAATGCCTTTCTAACAATAAGAAATGCAGAAACCATACCTAAAGTACCTGCTATAGGAGTCGCAATCAAAGCTAGAATTGTAGTATCAACTATATATTTTCTTCCTATAGTAAATACATAAATAATCCACTTCATTGTGAATGAATAATCTGCACCCCAGAGTCTTACAAAAGCACCAATTGGAACTAAAGCGTATAGACTTAATACGAAAATACAAATCATTAAACAAGTAGCATAAGCTGGGATAGTAACCTTTTTGTTATCAATTAAAATTCTTTCCTTAGCAACTTTACCTGTAACCGTTACATATGATTTTTTACCAATAACGCCATTTTGAATATAATAAGCTAATAAAGAAATCATTAATAATATAACAGCTAGAGCTGTTGCACCAGCCATATCGTAACTACCGATGCCTTGTTGATAAATTTGTACAGCCATGGTTGTGTAATTACCACCAATAACAATTGCGTTACCAAAATCGGCAAGGGATTGAATAAAAATAAGAAGCATTGCATTTGCAAGACCAGGTAACATTAATGGAAGTGTTACTGTTGTAAAAACTTTCCATCTATTAGCACCTAAAGCTTGAGAAGCTTCTTCAACTGAAGGGTCAATATTTTGCAACAAATTTCTAAGCATCAAATAACCAATAGGGAAAAATGATAGAGTTTGTGTTAAAGCTAAGCCCCAAAACCCATACACATCATTTCTTACATGGAATACTTCATAACTAATTAAACCACTTCTTCCAAATAATAAAATAACTGAAAGAGAAATTACAAATGGTGGTGATATCATTGGCATAATTGACAAAATATTGAATATTTTTTTATGAGGAATTGCTAAATATGTAGTAGAATACGCAAATAAAAATGCAATAACTGTACCAAAAATAGCAACTGTAATACCTAATTTCAATGTATTGCCAATAATATGCCTATTAAATCGACTTGATAAAATTCCCCAATAATTAGAGAGTGTGAATCCACCCTCACTAATCATACTTTCCTTTAAAATTGATATTAAAGGAAAAACAATAAACATAAAAACAAAAATAAATACAACACCTACAGTTATCAATAATATAGGATCGCGCATAGTAAATTTTAGTTGTCTAAAATATCTAGTTGCGGCATTTTCCTTATGATTAGTTTCCATAACACCTCCCGATGAAACATAGGAACCCCAAATGGAGTCCCTATTATTTTAAAATGACATACCTAATTTATTTTGTAGGAGGTGTAGTCAAGGTTAATTCATTAAACTTTTCAACAAAAGCAGATCTATTTGCTCCTGCCCATTCGTCATCTTGTTCAATTAATTTAGTTCCAACTAATTGTTGACATTCTTCTGGTGGAACAGCATCAGGATTAGTTAAGAATTGTAATGCATTAACAGTTTGTCCCATTTCTTGAACCTCTGCAGTTAATACAAAATCAATGAATTTCTTAGCTGCTTCTTGATTAGGTGAGTTCTTGATAATTCCAACAGCACCAACTTCATAACCAGTTCCATCAGCAGGAGCAGTCATTACCATATGATCATAACCTTCTCTCTTAAAAGCAATACCATCATGTAAGTAACCAATGGTTAGACCTGTTTCATGTAATTGAATCATTCTTCCACCGCCACTACCACTCTTAGTATATTGACGTACATTTTGATTAAGTTTTTGTAAATATTTCCAACCTTCTTCTTCACCTTTTAATTGTAGTATAGTAACTAAAGCATTATAAGCAGTTGAAGATGAACCAGGGTGAGCCATTACAATTTCACCTTTATAAGCAGGATTTAATAAATCATCCCAAGTTTGAGGTAAGGTAAGATTATTTTCATCTAACCATTCTTTGTCACCAATAAAACCTAAATAACCACTATAAATACCAGTCCAGGCACCATTATTGTCTTTAAATTGTTTTGGGAAATCAGTAGCAACAGGGCTAACATAATGTTGTAACAAACCTAATCTGTCTGCTTCAATAAATGTAAGAGATCCACCACCATACCAAACGCTTGCTTGTGGATTTTCTTGTTCAGCTTTAATTCTAGCAAAGATTTCACCACCACTCATTCTAACATAATTTGTTTCAATACCAGTTGCTTCTTCAAAAGCTTGGCATACAATAGCACCATGTTCTTCTAACATTCCTGTATAAACAGTTAAAGATTCATTCTCTTTAGCTCCTGAAGCAAAAAGAAACGTTGAAAGAGATACTAGTACTAACAAAGCAATAATAATTTTTTTCATTATAAATAAACTCCTTTAAAAAATTTGATAATACAATATTCTTACCCTGAAGTGCTTATATGTCAAGAAAAAAACATAAAAATATCAAAAAATGTTCTTTTAGTTAATTGGAAAACTAAATGCATTTCTTAAAATTAGTTATTCTACATTTAGTCTTGCAAACTTAAGGGTTGCATTTAGACTTGCAAATATTTCACTTTCATCTTTTTAATAATTTTAGACCTTTTGTAAAAGTAAATGCAATTACTTCGAAGTTGCAGTTACTTTTCCAAATCAACTAATTTTGATTTTGACATACAAATTCCTTGATTTTTAACGCCTAAGATCCTACTATTAACCATTAGCATATTAGAGTTTTATTTTTGACAATAGGTGAATATTTAAGTTATAAGAGCAAAAGAGCTCTATCAAAGAATAAGGACCCTATGGTTCCACAATTAGTATCTTTATGGAAAGGGAGTCTAAAGAGAACTGGGAGTAAAATACATCACACCAAATGATGTTTTAATTAAGCCCAGCTTTGTAAAATACTAAATATAAAAACTCCAACAGTCTGATATTTTATAAGTAATCTAATAAAAAAGTCGGGTTGCATTTTATCTTGCAAAGAAACAGTAATTTGCTAATCCCAATAGGTTATACCCAAAATCATTCTGCTATCTGTTAGTATAGCTTAAGACCGTGTCCAAAAAAGGAAAAAGTCAAACAAAAAAAGTTTAAAAAAAGAAAGAATTCATAATTATTGTGCATTTACTTTTCCAAACACACTTTTAGTTGCATTTACTTTTACAATCAACCAGTATGTTTGTTATGTCAATTGAGTAAGTAATCGCAATTTTTGATTGTTTGTTTTGATTGTAATTAGTATTGCAATTTTAATAGTTTTTTTTAGTTGTGCAAAGCATAAAAAGGATGTTTTTACATTTGCATTTAAGCCATTAATTCATTAAACTAGGATTTATGAAAAGTGAAGTTAGAAATTGTGGAGTATTATTACATCCCACCTCTTTGCCCTCAAGGTATGGTATTGGTAGCTTGGGCGAAAAAGCTATAGAGTTTGTAGATTTATTAGAGCAAATGAATATTACATTATGGCAAATATTACCCTTAGGTCCTACAGGCTTTGGAGATTCTCCTTATGCTTCAAGAAGTACTTTTGCAGGTAATGAATTATTAATTGATTTACATGAATTAGCATTTGATGGATATCTTGAATTAACTGATATCTTTAGTGATCCATTAGAAGCAACTGATAGAATAGATTATAATAAGGTTCGCTTATTTAAAGAGCCGTTACTTAAAAAAGCTGCTCTTACTTTATTAGAAAACCCTGATAAAAGTGATTACAATTCTTTTTGTGAAGACAATAGCTATTGGTTAAATGATTATGCTCTTTATAGTGTTTTAGTTGAACAATTTAATGATTCAAGATGGTTTATGGTATGGCCTGAAAATATTAAAAAAAGAGATAAGAAAACAATTGCTGAATTAGAGAAGAAAAATCACCAAAAAATTGAAATTATAAAAGCAATCCAATATTTCTTTTTCACTCAATGGAATAAGGTAAA
>Ga0307991_1001652_pt1 | contig 15493 bp, 10 predicted proteins | sample EllFjometagen131_FD_203146 | JGI IMG/M metagenome (GOLD analysis project Ga0307991, IMG submission 203146) | Marine microbial communities from Ellis Fjord, Antarctic Ocean - #131 | ecosystem: Environmental > Aquatic > Marine > Unclassified | place: Southern Ocean | collected 2014-10-08
AAAAGATGATGACCCTGAGCAAAGAGATATATGGTTGATTGAAATTGACACAATAGGCAATATTATAAGACAATTTTGTTATGGAGGAAGTAATTGGGAACAAGGAATGGATATAATAGAAATTGATGGAGGGTATGTAATAACCGGATATACTGACTCGAACGATATGGATGTATCGGGGTTACATATGCTTTATCCGGACATTTATAAATATGATATTTGGATTTTAAAAATTGATTATGATGGACAAATAGTTTGGCAAAACTGTTTGGGCGGCACTAAAAACGAATATGGTAAGAATATTTTTACAACCCAAGATGGAGGTTATATGCTTTTTGGTACAACGCAGTCAATTGATGGTGATGTGGTTGGTAGTCACGATCCTTATGAAGTAACATCAGATGTATGGGTTGTTAAAGTAAACAATGTTGGTGAACTGCAATGGCAACAATGTTATGGTAGTTATTTCTATGAAGATTTGTACACCAGTCATCAAGTAACAAAAATTGATGATTACAGCTATGTTATTACTTGCGCAGCGAGTAGGTTGTCAGGTGATGTGGAATGTTTAATTAATCCAACAGGTGAAGAACCTAAAGACGCCTGGGTTTTCCAAATAAAAGACTGCACCCTATACCAACCCACAACACCCCAACAGCCCATAGGGCAAGATACACTTTGCGCAATTACCGATAGCATTACAACATATACCACCCAATTTGCCAATGGTGCATGGGCATATGAGTGGGAACTTGTGCCGGGTGATGCTGGCATACTTGTACCCGATAGCCTTACAGCAACCATACATTGGAATCCATTGTACGAAGGTGAGGCAACCATAAAAGTAAGAAGTTATAATGATTGCGGCACAAGCACATGGAGTGATGGCATTGTGGTTAATATTTATATTTGTTTGGGTACTGATGAAATTAGCACTAACCCAGCTACAATAATGGTTTATCCTAACCCTGCAAGCAAACTACTAACAGTAAGTTACAATAGCAGCACCTCAGCAGTAGTTGAAGTACTTAACATATACTCAAAACAAATTTACTCAACCAACATACCACGAGGCAAACAAACAACAACAATTGATGTTACCAACTGGCATAATGGTTTATACATAGTACGCATATTACAAAATGGTAGAGTTGTTGGATGGAGAAAGGTGGTTATCACAAATTAACAATAAAATGATATGCTATAAAGTTTAAAAATGTAATTTCGCGCACACTATATTTAGTGCATGAAAGATTTTTTAAATAGGTTAAACAAAGAGCAGCTTGCCGCTGCTATACATACCAAAGGACCAGTAATGATTATTGCCGGTGCCGGCTCAGGTAAAACCAGAGTATTAACATACCGCATTGCAAACCTTCTTTCAGAAGGGGTTGACTCATTTAACATACTGGCACTCACTTTTACTAACAAGGCTGCCCGTGAGATGAAAGAAAGGGTAATAAACCTAATTGGTGATGGAGATGCACGAAATGTTTGGATGGGTACTTTTCATTCGGTATTTGCTAAAATTCTCAGAATTGAAGGGCATAACCTTGGATACCCATCAAATTACACTATTTACGATAGCACCGACAGCAAACGGCTAATAAAAACGATTATTAGCGATATGGAACTGGATATTAAAATTTACCCCCCTGCATTTGTTGCAAGCCGTATTTCCATGGCAAAATCATCGTTAATATCAACAGCAGCATATGCCAACGACCCTGACATATTATCAGCTGACGAAAGTTCGCGCAAGCCATTGATTAAAGATATATATAATACATATCAGAACAGGCTCATGCGTGCAGATGCAATGGATTTTGATGATTTATTATTTAATACCTACAAGCTTTTTGCTCAATTTCCAAAAGTGCTTTACAAATACCAACAAAAGTTTAAGTACATACTTGTTGATGAGTATCAGGACACAAACCATGCTCAATATATTATAGTTAAAAGTCTTGCAGCTAATACCGAAAACATTTGTGTTGTAGGCGATGATGCGCAAAGTATTTATGGATTTAGAGGCGCCAACATTAGTAATATATTAAACTTTAAAAGCGATTATCCTGATTTCAGACTTTTTAAACTTGAACAAAACTATAGGTCGACAAAAACCATAGTAGATGCCGCCAACAAGGTTATTACATACAATAAAGATCAGATTAAAAAAACCGTATGGACCGAAAACCAACCCGGAGATTTAATTGGTTTTATAAGTGCAAAAAGTGATAACGAAGAGGGAACTTTGGTGGCAAATGCAATTTTTGAAAAGAAAATGAACCAGCAGCTTAGCAATGATAAGTTTACCATACTATATCGTACAAACGCCCAATCAAGGTCACTTGAAGAAGCACTACGTCAAAAAAATATTCCTTATAAAATTTATGGAGGGCTGTCGTTTTACAGTCGTAAAGAGATTAAAGATTTGCTTTCGTACTTCAGACTTGTAATAAATCAAAATGATGAAGGTGCTTTACAGCGAATTATAAATGTTCCGGCAAGAGGGATTGGCAAAACCACAATGGAGAAAATGGTAGTTGCTGCCGACCAACATAATACTAATTTATGGAAAGTTATAAATAATCCAATTGGATTTGGCGTAAAGGTAAATTTGGGTGTACAAACAAAATTGCAAAACTTTAGCATTCTTATTAATAGTTTTATTGTTGAAAATAAAACAAAAGATGCTTTTGAAATGGCAAACCATATTGCCAACTCTTCGCTATTGCTAAAATCATTTAGAGATGAAAATACTCCCGAAGGAATTAGTCGTGTTGAGAATGTGGAAGAGCTGTTAAACGGCATCAAGGAATTTACCGAAAAAGCCATCGAAAAAAGCGAAGGAGATATGTCGATAAAGAAAAGCCTTGGCGAATTTATGGAAGATGTAGCTTTACTTACCGATAGGGATAATGACTCAGAGGAAGATACTGACAAAGTTACTCTTATGACAATACACGCATCAAAAGGGCTTGAATTTCCACATGTTTTTATTGTTGGGCTGGAGGAAAACTTATTTCCATCGATGCAATCAATTAGTACACGTAGCGACTTAGAAGAAGAAAGGCGCCTTTTTTATGTAGCCATAACACGTGCTATGGAAACAGTAACTCTTTCGCATGCCGACACCAGATACCGCTGGGGTAACTTTACCATTACCGAACCAAGTAGGTTTTTAGATGAGATTGATGCCAGCTTAATCGACAAACCCGAACCTGTACTTTTCAAGCCCCGTAAAGAATCACCATCATCAAGCCCCGATTACTCCAATCGCCCAAATATTAAAAGAAGAAACTTACAGCCAATTAACAAAAGCACTAAAAGCAGTTCTTCAGGTGCTACTTCTGCAAACCCCAACGACCTTACTGTGGGCATGAGTGTTGAGCATGCTAAATTTGGAGCTGGAAAAGTTATTACAATTGAAGGTAGCGGACCAAATAAAAAAGCAACAGTACATTTTAATAGTGTTGGGAACAAAAATTTATTGTTAAGGTTTGCTAAGCTTAATATTATATAGTGGCTATAAGAAAACGCCAATCTCTTCGTTTTTTTGTCTTGAAATTAAATTATTTACTAATGTAAACTCCTGAATTTCAAGACTACAAAAACATCGACCTTGACGTTTTTTATACACCACAATAAAAAATAGTGAGTTGTCTAAGAGGACATTATATAGTTTTTGAAACCGGAACCAAGCGGCAATGATTGAAGCGGTAGATTGCTGAAATTGCGATGGTAATTTTGTTAGCAGAAGTAGGCGACCAAAGTGAGCCCACTTACTGCTTACAAAAAACCTATCGGAATGAAACAACTACAAGCGTAAAGCATGGCTGTCCGCCCAGATAAAAAAGACACATATCACCCAAATTTAGCATGCAAGTAAAATAGATTATACCTTTTTGTACTTTTGTGACGAATTATTCAATTTGAATTTATGCCAACGATAGAGATAAAAGAGATTACAAAATATTATGGGCAACAAAAAGCCCTCGACAATATTAGCTTATCCATTAAAAAAGGTGAAATACTGGGGCTTTTGGGACCAAATGGTGCCGGCAAGTCCACACTTATGAAGATTATTACGTCTTTTTTACCCCCTTCATCCGGAACTGTAAAAATTAATGGTGTAGATGTGCAAGACAATTCCATTGAAATTAGAAAACATATTGGATACCTGCCCGAGAACAACCCCCTTTACCATGATATGTATGTACGGGAATATCTTGAATTTGTACTTGGCACATACCCAAAGCGTAAAAACAAAAATTTAGTAATTGATGATATTATAAGACTTACAGGGCTGGAACTTGAAAAGAAGAAAAAGATTGGTGCTCTTTCAAAAGGCTACAAACAGCGTGTTGGGCTTGCACAGGCATTAATACATAACCCTGAAATACTGATACTTGACGAGCCTACTTCGGGTTTGGATCCGAACCAGCTTGTGGAAATTAGAAAAATAATCACCAATCTTGGTAAAGAGAAAACAGTTATTCTTTCGACCCATATAATGCAAGAAGTTGAAGCCATTTGTAATCGTGTTGTTATTATTGATAGCGGGAAGATTGTGGCTGATGACACTCCTGACAAACTATCAGCAAAAAACAGAAACAGTACTACATTTAAAGTTGAGTTTAAGGAAAAAATAAGTAAACAGCTAATAGAAAAAATTACTGGTGTTGGCAAGGCTGTTAACACAAATAATAATCAATGGATAATCACATCGTTAAATAATAAAGACATACGAGAGAATATATTCAAATTTGCTGTTGCTAAAAACTACAATGTGCTTTCGCTTTCGGTTGAGGAAGAAAACATGGAGGATATTTTTCACAGGCTTACAAAATAGGTTTGTTTGGTGATTTGGTTATCTGGTGATTTGATTATCTGATTATCTGGTTATTTGGTTATTGTATCATTGTTATAATACATCATTGTAGGATTGTATAATTGTTTCTGGAATGAAGTTGCTTTATTAAAAAATTATTATAAATTTGCAGCCTCGTTTAAAAAACGGTTACGTGGACAGATTTGATTGATTGCAACCACGGTAAAAAAATGCTAAAGCAAATACACCTACAATGCAATCAAAAGTTTTTCGCGTATTTTATGAATGGGGTTATGCTTTTTCATGACTAAAATTCATAATATTTCTTATCGTAATTACTATTACTACGATATTATTTGTTAAACTTAACACTTTTAAAATATGTCATATTTTTTTACATCAGAATCAGTATCGGAAGGACATCCTGATAAAGTATCTGATCAAATTTCGGATGGAGTACTTGACGAAATACTACGCCAGGATCCAGAATCAAAAGTTGCATGTGAAACAATGGTAACTACAGGACTTGCAATGGTAGCAGGTGAAGTAAAAACAACTGCCTACGTTGATTTACAAAAAATCGCAAGAGGTGTTATCAATAGAATTGGTTATACTAAAGCTGAATATCGCTTTGATGGAAACTCATGTTCTGTATTATCAGCACTTCACGAGCAATCGGCAGATATTAATCAAGGAGTGGTTCGTAATACCGAAGAAGAGCAAGGTGCTGGTGACCAAGGGATGATGTTTGGTTTTGCCAATAAGGAAATGGAAAATTACATGCCCATAACCACCGAAACTGCACACGATTTGCTTTTTGAAATGGCCAAAATAAGACGTGAGGGTAAAGAAATGTTATATCTACGTCCTGATTCAAAATCGCAAGTTACACTTGAATATGATGATGATGGCACCCCCATTAGAATTGACACAATTGTAATTTCGACCCAGCATGATGATTTTGATGATGAGGTTACTATGCAAAAGAAAATTCAAGAAGATGTTGAAAGAATTCTTATTCCAAGGGTGAAAAAGCAATATCCTGAAGCAATTCAAAAACTATTTGGTGATGACATGAAACTACTTGTTAATCCAACAGGTAAATTTGTAATTGGTGGCCCTCATGGTGATACCGGACTTACCGGAAGAAAAATAATTGTTGACACATATGGTGGTCATGGTGCACATGGTGGTGGTGCTTTTTCGGGAAAAGATTCATCAAAAGTTGACAGATCGGCTGCTTATGCTACACGTCATATTGCTAAAAATATGGTAGCTGCCGGTGTTGCAGATCAAATTTTAGTACAAGTAGCTTATGCCATTGGCGTTAGCAAACCTGTTGGATTTTACGTTAATACTTATGGCACTGCCCATGTTAAAAATAACAAAGGTGAGGTACTTAAGGATAGTGAAATTTCAGCTAAAGCAGAAAACATTTTTGACATGCGGCCTTATGCAATAGTTTCCCGATTTGGGCTAAAAAATCCCATTTTTGAAAAAACTGCTTCATATGGTCACTTTGGAAGAGATACTTTTACTGAAGAAGTAGAAGTTAATTATGAAGATGAGAATACTACTTTTAAAGAAAACCGTAATGGCTTAAAAGTTTATACTAAAAAGGTTGATTTCTTTGGTTGGGAAAAACTTGATTTTGTAGATAAAGTTAAAGAGGCTTTTGGATTGTAGAAGAAGATTTGAGGCTGAGGCTGAGGCTGAGGTTGAGGTTGAGGCTGAGACATGCTAAAACAAAAAACCCCGTATGCAGATAATGCAATACGGGGTTTTTTTATGACTTCGGTAATCAATTTATACTTAATAACACCAACCAGACAATTATCTAATAACCAGCTTCTTAGTGCTATAAACCTCTCCATTAACAAACAGTGAATAAAAATAGATGCCACTATTTAAATCAGACACATCCATTCGCATTGTACTGTTTTGCACACTAACCTCTTTCTCACTAACAACAGATCCTAATAAATTTACAATCTTAGCGTTTGCATTTACAACTTCGCGAGGTAATTTGTAATCAATCGTAACAAAATTTGTTGCAGGATTTGGATAAACATCTGACATCCAAGTATTCTTAATTATATTTTCATCGATTGCATCAGGAGATGTAACATATAGAGCAACTACAGTTAAATTCTCACTCGCATCATTTTTATTATAAAAAGTGTATTCAACCATAGATGTTCCAATAAAACCATTAGGTAAATAGTATGCAGTAAAATCAAATTCACCACATGTTTGACCAGGCTCTAACCTCACATAAGCTCTCGGTGCAAATATTGAATCAAGATTAGGCTCATAGCATGATCCCCAACAAAAATTATGAGCAGCAGTTGGCGACAAATCAATTAATCTACGAACTAATTGTACTGTATCCACATCAGCAGAATTATTTGTTAAAACTAGATGAAAAGTCAACTCTTCATCTGGGGTTCCCTCAAATATAACAGTATCGCCTAACGCTTCACCCTCCCATTCAATACTATATGACTGTGCATTTGCATTAAAAACGGTTATTAGTACAACCGCCATTGAAAGTAATATTTTTTTCATAATTATAATTTTATTTACGTTTATTTTAAACAAATACTGTACCAAAATACTTTGCAAAGTTAAACAAAAAATTTATCCTAATACAAAAATGCTTTGTTCAACTACAACAATCATGACAACACCCACATATATATCGTTGCATATATACCAACAATAATAAATCTTAAAAAAAAAGATAGGTCAAAACAACCAATGGGTTATATACAGTGTCATTGCATAGTAGTTTATTATTATTTTGAAATAAATAATAAAGTAGTATTTTTATCAAAATTTTTAACACAACCTAATTTAATACAATTATGAAGATTTTTTTTACATTTCTAACACTTTTTTCTCTATTATCTTCAGCATTAGTTGCTCAAACTATTGTTGGTACTAACCCCGAAAACAAGAATATTGTACTGGAAGAATTTACCGGAATACATTGTGTATTTTGCCCTGACGGACATGTAATTGCTCAGGGAATTCAAAACAATAACCCTGATGATGTGGTACTAATAAACATCCATACAGGTGGTTATGCTCAACCAAATCCTGGCGAACCTGATTTTAGAACAGAGTGGGGAGCAGTGATTGCCGGACAATCAGGATTAGTTGGATATCCTGCGGGAACAGTGAACAGGCACTTATTTCCAGGCTGGTCACAAGGTAGTGGAACTGCAATGAGCAGAAGTAACTGGGCTGGTGCTTCCAATCAATTTCTTGCTGAGCCAAGCTATCTTAATGTTGGCAGTAGAGCAACTATTATTACTTCAACTCGCCAACTACTTGTTGAAGTAGAAGTATATTATACTGATGACAGTCCTCAATCAACCAACTATCTTAATATAGCTATACTCCAAAACAATATTCTAGGACCTCAAACAGGAGGTGATGCAGGAAATAATTACAACCACATGCACATGTTACGCGAACTGCTAACGGGCCAATGGGGTGTTGAAATTACTGAAACTACAACGGGTTCACTTTATAGCAAGACTATTGTGTATGAAATACCCAACAATTACAATGATGTAGATGTAATATTAGAAGATATTGATATCGTTGCATTTGTTACCGAGTCACATCAAGAAGTTGTAAGTGGCATTAGCGCTGGTGATATTATCATGATAACAGCAAATGATTATGATGCCGGAATACTTACAACTTTAATTCCACAAACAGTTTGTACAGATGAGATAACACCCATAATTGAAATGAAGAATTATGGTTTAGTAAATCTGACAAGTCTTGATATTTACTATTCAATTAACAATAGTGAAGAAATTTATTACCCATGGACTGGAAACTTAGTTCAAAATGAATCAGCAGAAATAACTTTACCAACTGTTAATTATACTCCAACCGACAATAACATTATAAATGTAAGATGTGAATTACCAAATGGAGAAACTGACGAACTTCCGCAGAATGATAATTATATCAAGAATTTTGAGGGTTCACAAACCTTTCCTGAAAATTGTTACTTTATATTATTAGTGTCTGGCAACACCGAAGAAATAACATGGTCAATAACTGATGATGCCGGTCTTGTTATTGAAGAAGGAGGACCTTATACATCTACTGGGCTAAAGGTTCATCCATTTTCTTTCCCTTCAGAGGGGTGCTTTAATTTAAACTTAAATGATGCTACTGGCTCAGGACTAATGGGGAAACCATATTCACTTGTGAATGAAGCTGAAGAGATTATATGGGAAGGCGGTGATTTTACTTACACAACAAATGTGGAACTTGCTCATGATATCATAATAGATATTAACGAGACACTATCGAGTGATCATATTTCTATCTACCCAAATCCAATTACAAATATTGCAAACATTGAATTTAATTTGTTTAAAAGAAATGAAGTTAACATAGCTGTTTATGATATTTTGGGAAAACAAATAAAAAACCTTTATCAAGGAGAAATGATGAGTGGTGCAAATAATATTCAAGTGGATGTTAGCACCTTAAACGAAGGTGTTTATTTTGTAAAATTGCAGATGAATAACCAGGTGATTACTAAAAAAATAATGATAAATAACTAAACCTATTTAGTGGCTTTAAGAAAACGTCAATAACTGCGTTACACTTGCATTTAGAACCAGTCATTTACAAAAGTAAACTTCTGGATTCTAATTGCTTCGCAAGCCTTGTTCCTGACGTTTTCTTAAAACCATTTGAAAAATATGGAGTTTTAATACAACCACTATTTAACAAATCTAATAATATTAAATTCGGAATTGGGCATACTCGAATAGCTACAGTTCTTTTATCCTGATTATTGAATCCTAACTCTTATATCCTGACTCATTAAACTTACTGTGGATCAACATCAAACTGAAAAATAATTGATTTAAATTTTGCGTTGGTTTTAGTACTGATAAGAGAACTATGAACATTATCTTTTACTTGCCGCAAATTTGCACCACGTGGAATTTTTAGCATGGTTTGTTTTATGTAGAAATTTCTTACTCTACCAACCAATGGATATTCGGGTCCAAACACAAGTTTTCCATATTTGTTTCTTAAATCTCTTGTAAATACAGCAGCTCCATCATTTAGTATATCTGGTTTCCTGTGTTTCATCCTAATTATAATAAGGCGAAAATAAGGAGGATAGTTGAACTTCTTTCTTTCGGCAAGCTGTCGCAGATACATACTTAAATAATCATGATTAACAACATCTTTTAAAATTGGATGATTTGGCTTCCATGCCTGTATAACTACCAATCCTTGTTTATTTTTTCGTCCTGCTCTACCACTAACTTGCGACATTAGCTGGAAACTTCTTTCATGTGCTCTAAAATCAGGATAGCTCAGCATACTATCGGCACTCAGCACTCCCACAACCTGAACATTATCAAAATCCAAACCTTTAGTTACCATTTGTGTACCTATTAATATATCAGTACGTTTGGTTTCAAAATCGTTAATTATTCGATGAAAAGAATTTTTTGTTCGGGTGGTATCAAGGTCCATCCTATCAATCTTAACATCAGGCAGTAGCAACCCTAACTCCTCAGCAACCTTCTCTGTTCCAAAGCCTTGCATTTTCAGCCCGGTGTTACCACAATCGGCACATGTTGGAGGAACTGTTGTGGAAAAACCACAATAATGACATTTAATTAGCTCACTATATTTATGATATGTAAGAGTTACATCACAATTTTTGCAATGCGGCACCCAATGGCAAACATCGCATTCGATACGAAGCGAAAAACCCCTGCGATTTTGAAACAGAATAACCTGATGATCAAGTTCAATTGCATCATGCATGTTTTTCATGAGCACTGATGAAAAGTGGGATTTCATCATACGTCTTTTCTGCTCTTCCAACAAATTAACAACAATAACTTTTGGTAACTTTACTCCACCATATCTATCCGTAATGGTAGCAAAGCCATATTTGCCAGATTTGGCATTGTAGTAACTTTCGATGGCAGGTGTTGCTGAGCCTAATAATACTTTGGCATTATGCAAAGTTGCCAAATAAATTGCTGAATCACGAGCATTGTAACGAGGTGCAGGATCGAATTGTTTATAGGAACTATCATGTTCTTCGTCAACAATAATTAAACCCAGATTATTATATGGAAGAAAAAGTGACGAACGTGGTCCCAATATTATACTATATTTCTTATGAATAGAATCTTCATCACGTCCGGCAATATTATTCCAAACTTCGGCTCTTTCGTTTTGGTTATACCGTGAATGATAAACACCAACTTCGTCACCAAAATATTTGCGTAACCTATCAATTATTTGGGTCGTAAGTGCAATTTCGGGAAGCATGTACAGTACCTGTTTGCCCAACTTAATAGTATCGGCAATAAGTTTGATATAAACTTCGGTTTTACCTCCTGAAGTAACACCATGTAACAACGTAACATTATGACTGTTAAACGATTGCACTATTGTACTATATGCATCCATCTGGTGAGGACTCAGCTCCAGGTTTTGTTTGTTACTAACATCTTCTTCTTTAAATCTACTAACAGATTTACTGATGGACACCATTATATTTTTATCGAATAGTGATTTTAATGCAGATAAACCCGCTTCCGATTTTTTTAGTAATTCATTTTGCTTTACTGTTTTTTTATTATTTAGAGGTAAGCCAACGAGTGAAATAAATGTCATTAATATTTCTAACTGTTTGTGGGCTCTTTTCCCTAACTCATCCATTAACTGTTGCAACTTTGCTTCTTCAACAAACTCATCTGATATACCTACAAGCTTCTCTATTTTTGGCTTATAAATATCCTTGAGTTCTTCCTCCATTATTATGATTCGTTGTTCAATCATAGTTTTTAGCAATGGAAGCACTTTTTGATAACCTACAAGTTTAGATATTTCGTCAACTGTAAGTTTCTTTTTTTCGATTAGGGCTTCAGTTACCTGGTATTCAAATGAGTTTAGAATATCATAATCGGGGACGAAGGTTGGGAATAGTACTACTTTTGATTCACTTGCCAGTTTAAAAGCTGCCGGAAGAGCTGCATTCATTACTTCGCCCTCAGTGCTCATATAATAGCTGGCTATCCATTCCCAAAACTTAAATTGAATATTGTTTACAATTGGCTTTTCATCAAGCAAAGTAATAATATACTTTGGCATATAATCCTGAGGAACAGTGGTGTGAAGTTTTTTTACTAGTCCTGAGTAAATGCGTCTTCGCCCGAATTGAATGCTAACTCGCTGCCCCACTTTAATAAATTCGTTTAAATCGTAGGGTACTCTATATGTAAATGTACCTTGCACGGGTAGTGGTAGTAATACATCTGCAAATAAAGTTATTCGATCCATGAGTGTTGAGGTTGAGTGTTGAGGTTGAGTGTTGAGGTTGAGTGTTGAGGTTGAGGTTGAGGTTGAGGTTGAGTGTTGAGGTTGAGATTGATTGTGTTAATTCTTCTTTTAAGTTTTATAATTTTATTGCGCAAATATACATAATACTTATTCTTATATTGATGGTGTGCGGCAAGGATTGAAATGGTAGCTTGTTGAAATTGAGATGATGTTTTTTTTAACAAAAGGAGGCTGACCAAAGGAAGCCCTCCGGTTTGCTTAGAAAAACACAATCGAAATGAAACAACTACAAATGGAAAGCCTGTTCGTCCGCCCAAATTAATATAAAAATTCTTCAAATAATTTGATTATAAATACACCGTTTTTATGCCATAATTTTATTAATTTTGCAATCTTATTTAAATTTATTCTAAATAAGCTAAGAGCCACGGGAAAACATCTAATTAATTACATGTTTATATGGCTATAAACCCTTATTTATTAAGAGGTTAATTTTAATGCGAATGCAATATAATGAGTAAAGAAAAGGAAAATAAAGATATATTAGAAGAAGTAACATCATCTGAATACAAGTATGGGTTTGTTACTGATATAGAAAACGAATTGGCTCCAATGGGGCTTACTGAAGATACTGTAAGGTTTATTTCGAATAAGAAAAATGAGCCTGAGTGGTTATTGAATTACCGACTGAAAGCGTTTAAATACTGGCTAACAATTGAGGAGCCGGATTGGGCGTTGCTCAAACATCCTCCAATTAATTACCAGGATATTATTTATTATGCAGCGCCAAAGCAAAAAAAGGAATTGGCAAGTTTGGATGAGGTAGACCCCGAATTACTTGATACATTTAACAAGCTTGGTATTTCGTTGGATGAACAAAAGATGTTGAGTGGTGTTGCCGTCGATGCTGTTATTGACAGCGTTTCGGTTAAAACTACATTTCAGGACACTTTGGCAAAACATGGAATTATTTTTTGCTCTTTTAGTGATGCTGTTCAAAATCACCCTGAATTAATACAAAAATATATGGGGACAGTTGTGCCGCATACTGATAATTTTTTTGCAGCCCTTAATTCAGCGGTATTTAGTGATGGTTCATTTTGTTATATACCAGAAGGTGTGCGTTGCCCAATTGAACTAAGTACATATTTCAGAATAAATGCTGCAAATACCGGACAGTTTGAACGTACTTTACTTATTGCTGATAAAGGTTCGTATGTTAGTTACCTCGAAGGCTGTACTGCGCCGCAACGTGATGAAAACCAGCTTCATGCAGCCATTGTTGAAATTGTAACTCACGATAATGCTGAGGTAAAATATTCAACTGTACAAAACTGGTATCCAGGTGATAAAAATGGCAAAGGAGGTATTTATAACTTTGTTACCAAACGTGGTTTATGCAAGGGTACAAATTCTAAAATAAGTTGGACTCAAGTGGAAACAGGGTCGGCAATAACTTGGAAATATCCTAGTTGCATTTTGCTGGGTGATAATTCGGTTGGTGAGTTTTATTCGGTAGCAGTAACCAATAATTATCAGCAGGCTGATACCGGAACTAAGATGATTCATATTGGAAAAAACACCAAGAGTACAATTATTTCCAAGGGAATTTCGGCAGGCTTTAGCAATAATAGCTATCGGGGATTAGTTAGAATATCGAAAAAAGCAGATAATGCACGTAACTTTTCGCAATGCGACTCATTGCTTTTGGGCGATAAGTGCGGTGCTCATACATTTCCTTACATTAAAACTAATAATAATAGTGCCATTGTTGAACATGAAGCTACAACATCTAAAATATCTGAAGATCAGTTGTTTTATTGTCAGCAACGTGGCATTGACAATGAAAAAGCAATTAGCCTTATTGTAAATGGTTATGCTAAAGAAGTGTTAAATAAATTACCGATGGAGTTTGCTGTTGAAGCACAAAAATTGCTAGCAATAACTTTAGAAGGAAGTGTTGGCTAAAAAAGTTTAATTTATTATTTACTATTGATTATTTACTATATCCGATAATAATCAATAAAAAATATTCAATAATCAATAAAAAAAATGTTACTAAATATAAAAGATTTACACGTTTCCATTAACGGAAAAGAAATACTAAAAGGGTTAAACCTTAGTGTAAACGATGGAGAGGTTCATGCCATAATGGGACCTAACGGAACTGGAAAAAGCACTCTTGCTGCTGCAATTACCGGTCGTGATGGATACGAAATTACATCTGGTGAAATAATATATAAGGGCAAAAATATTGTTGACTTATCTCCTGACGTGCGTGCCAACGAAGGAATATTTTTGAGTTTTCAGTACCCTGTTGAAATACCGGGCGTTACCATAACTAACTTCATGCGAACAGCATTAAATGCTAAACGTGAGCATCAAGGGTTACCTGCAATTAAAGCTGGCGACTTTTTAAGGAAGATGGAAGATAAGAAGAAACTGGTTGATATCCAATCAAAGCTTACTAATCGCTCAGTTAACGAAGGTTTTTCTGGAGGAGAAAAAAAGAAAAATGAGATTTTTCAAATGGCAATGCTAGAGCCTACTTTAGCAATCCTTGATGAAACAGATTCGGGTTTGGACATTGATGCACTAAAGGTTGTTGCCAACGGTGTTAACACTTTACGGTCTGATGAAAATGCTTTTATTGTAATTACTCATTATCAACGACTTCTTGACTATATTGTGCCTGATTTTGTACATGTTATGTATGATGGACGCATTGTTAAATCAGGGGGTAAAGGTCTGGCTTTTGAACTTGAAGAAAAAGGTTACGACTGGATTAAAGAGCAATTGAAAAACAGATAGCAGATACTATTATGAAACTATCAAAAAATAAACTTCCTTTGGAATTATCATTACATAAACATTACGAGGATAATGTAAAAGGAGTGTACAATAATTGTCACCCAAAGGTAAGAGATGCTAGAAAAGCAAGCAAGCTTCAATTAGATAATATTGGACTTCCTTTGGCAAATAATGAAAAATGGCGCAATACAAATCTTGGTGAATTTTATAAAAATAGTTACCTAATTGGTGATGAAAAACCTGTATTTGATAAACAAATAAATGAAATTTTTAGTTGTGTAGTACATGGGTTTAATACTAATGTTTTTGCCTTACTTAATGGATGGTATTATAGCTCTGAGGAGGAACAAATACAAACACTTGCAGATGGAATTATTGTTGGTAGTATTAATGCTGCTCAAAAAAAATACCCGGAGCTTATCAGTAAATATTTCAACGAATTAGTTACAGATGATCAACATGGTTTAAATGCTGCCAATGGCGCAATTT
>Ga0307991_1001654_pt1 | contig 15480 bp, 13 predicted proteins | sample EllFjometagen131_FD_203146 | JGI IMG/M metagenome (GOLD analysis project Ga0307991, IMG submission 203146) | Marine microbial communities from Ellis Fjord, Antarctic Ocean - #131 | ecosystem: Environmental > Aquatic > Marine > Unclassified | place: Southern Ocean | collected 2014-10-08
TCGAATTACTGGTTTATTGTTATTTTTGTTTCGCCTGAAGAGTCCCATAATATTTTAGTTTTTTCGTAGAAACAAATATATGGGATTCTAAGGGCTTATTAAAATTAAGACTTTCGGATGCTAGTGAAATCTTATATAATATTTTAAATTCCAAAATACAAATAACAAATATCAAATAAATTCCAATTATAAAATTACAATTTTCAAAACACTTATTTAGACTTTTCAGCAATTGATGAAAATATTTTCTTCAATTCATTAGCTTCATTAAAAAGAATTGTTGCATCATCTTCAAATTCAACTGGATTTGTTTCTTTAATTAGTCTTAAAAAAAATGCACTTTCTTTTGATTCTTTCCGACATATTTTTATCCGAAAAACAAAATCTTTCTTACTAAATGGTTCATTAGCTTCAATATAATTAGCACCAGTTGAAGCTGATGACCTAATTACTTGCTTTCCATCTTCAATATTTGCAGTAGTTATAGGTAATTTTTTTACAAAAACTCTTACATTTTTTGCAAACTGAAATGTACGCTCTTCCAAATCATAAACAGGTTTAGAATTTGAATTTTGAATCATTGAAATTTATTTGTTATTTGTCTTTTGCTATTTGGTACTTTTTTGATATTTGTCTTTTGTTATTTGGTGCTTATTTGTTATTTGTATTTTGTTATTTGTTATTTGTTATTTATGAAAGTCTAATCATCCTCAAGCGTTGATGTATCTCCAATTTCTTCTCCCCATTCCTTAGCATGAAGCAATCTTCTCATTATTTTTCCACTTCTTGTTTTGGGTAAAGTATCAAGATATTCTATTTCCTGAGGCATTGCCAGAGGTGATAACTTTTTTCTGATAAAGTTCATGATTTGTAACTCCAATTCGTCGCTTGCTTCAAATCCTTTGTTAAGAGTAACAAATGCTTTCACAACTTCCATATTCACATCATCAGGTTTTGCAACGACAGCGGATTCTGCAACAGCTTCATGTTCAAGAAGAGCAGATTCAACTTCAAAAGGACTTACAAGATGACCACCGGTGTTGATAATATCATCATCACGACCAACAAACCAAAAATATCCGTCAACATCCATAAAAGCTTTGTCGCCTGACAAATACCAACCATTTTTAAATTTTTTATTATAAGTTTCTTCGTTTTTCCAATAAGTTCTCATCATAGCAGGCCATCCGGGTTCAAATGCAATAAGTCCCGGTTTGTTAGGCTCTATGATAGGTTCATAAGTTTTTTCATCAAGAATAGCTCCTTTAATTCCCGGGAAAGGTTTTCCCATTGAGCCGGGTTTTATTTTCATTCCGGGATAATTAGAAATCATTATCGAGCCAGTTTCTGTTTGCCAGAATGTATCATAAAAAGCTTTTCCAAAAACTCTTTCCGACCAAATTACTGCTTCAGCATTTAATGGCTCTCCCACACTTGCAAGATGACGAAGCGAAGTCAGGTCATATTGTTTAATCAATTCGTTTCCTGCTTTCATCAGCGAACGGATGGCTGTTGGTGCAGAATACCACATAGTAATCTTATATTTTTCAATAAATTTATACCATGCTTCTGCAGAAAATCCTGAATCAAGGACACATTGAGTAACCCCCAAAGCAAAGGGTCCGATAATCCCGTAAGATGTTCCTGTTACCCAACCCGGGTCGGCAGTACACCAATAAATATCATCATCCTGAACATCTAAAGCCCATTTTGTTGTAAGATATTGGGAGATTAAAGAATAATGAACATGTTTAACACCTTTAGGTTGTCCGGTAGTTCCTGAAGTATAATGCAATAATGAATGAGATTCTGCTTTTGTTGGAAAAATATCTAAATGTTCCACTTGTTCAGCTTCATCCATAGAAAATGTTATTTCTTTTTCTTTTAATGGTTTTTTTCCGTCGTGGTCAACAATGATAATATGTTTTACATAGGGCATTTTTTCTAATATTTTTCTAACCTTGCCAACATGTTTTCTTTGTGTTAATATTGCTGTGGTTTCAGCATTGTCAAGTCTTACGTGCAGAGACTCATCACCAAAGGCAGAAAAAAGCGGCTGAGCAACAGCACCAATTTTTACTATTCCCAACAATCCTATGTAAAGTTCGGGGATTTTATCCATGAACATACAAATTCTGTCGCCTTCTTTAATTCCTAAGTTTTTTAGAAAAGCTCCAATAGTATTGCTTCTGAGACGGATGTCGTTATAAGTGTATTTTTTTTCAACACATCCAAGACCTTCCCATAAAAGAGCAAGCTTATCTCCTTTTCCCATATTGCAAATTCTATCAGAACAATACCAACCTATGTTGATGATATCACCATCTTTATAATCAAGTTCTTTTTCTGCAATTGACCAATCAAAATTTTGAATTCTTTCGTCGTATGACTTAATGTTTGACATAATTTTATTTTATTTTGTTTCTATTATAACTATTGAATTAGCGTACTCTTTTAAATGTGTTAAGGAAACATGAATCTTTTCAAATCCATTTTCCTGAGCAAACTCTTTTGCTTTGCCATAAAGCAAAATTTCAGGTTTACCCAATTTATCATTAACTATTTCTATTTCGGTAAATTTTAATCCACCCCTCCAGCCTGTTCCTATTGCTTTAAAAAATGCTTCTTTCGCCGCATATCTTGCTGCATAATTCTGATATTTGCTTTTTAAAGGCTCGCAATAATCTATCTCGTGCTGAGTAAATACTTTTTCTTTGAAACCATTATCATTAGAAACGCTTCTCTCAACTCGTTTGATATCAATAATGTCAGTTCCTATTCCGAATATCAAAATATAGAATTTAAAATTAGTAAATTTTTTGTGAATTTCAAATTTTTTTCAAAAATAACAAAAAAAGGTATTTAACAAAATGATTGACGGAAAATAGTATGATAATATTTATTGGTGTCCGATAAATTTTAATAAAAAGTCAATAAACGTATATTAAACAAAAAGTCCAGAAGTATTAGAAGAAAACAGGGTTCTATTTTAGAAAAAGGATGAATTAATTCTTAGTAATTTCTTTTCCTCTGTCCTAAAGGATGTAAATTGCTAAGAATTAATTCATCCTTTAGGAGCGAGGCAAAAATTGATTGGTGTAATTTACATCCTTTTTAAAAAAATTAATTTTATCGGACACTACTGGATAATATTTCAATCCGTAGGAAATTTTTTATCCCAATATTATTAAAGGAAATTCAGGTAATAATTAAAAGTCTATTACTTTAAAGCTCCCACCTTTTCCCCAACTTTTATAAACTTTTCGATAGCAAATTCAATATTTTCTTTTGAGTGAGCAGCACTAATTTGCACCCTGATTCTTGACTCACCTTTCGGAACAATAGGAAAATAAAATCCTATAACATAAATACCTTCTTCGAGCAACTCGTTAGCAAAATCCTGTGATAATTTTGCATCGTTAGGCAAATGTCCAAGCATAATCGGAACTATAGGATGAGTGCTGGGGATAGTTGTAAAACCTGCTTCAGTAATTCCTTTTCTGAAAAGTTTAGTATTTTCTTCAAGTTTTTTTATAAGGTCGGTAGATTCTGTTAAAATCTGTAAAACTCCCAGAGTTGCTCCTGTAATTGCAGGAGATAATGAATTTGAAAAAAGGTATGGTCGCGACCTTTGACGCAATAGTTCTATGATTTCTTTCCTGCCGGAAATACATCCACCGGAAGCTCCACCCAAAGCTTTTCCAAAAGTTGTTGTAATAATATCAACTTTCCCTAAAACACCACAATGTTCGGCACTTCCACGACCTGTTGCTCCAACAAAACCGGTAGCATGAGAATCGTCAACCATAACAAGTGCATTATACTTTTCGGCAATCTCTACAATTTCATCAACTTTGGCAACAATGCCATCCATAGAAAAAACACCATCGGTAACAATAAGTCGGTTTGTATAATGTTGAGCTTCCTTAAGTTTTTCCTCTAAATCTTCAAGGTCGGCATTTTTATATCTCAATCGTTGAGCTTTACACAACCTGACACCATCAATTATTGAAGCATGATTTAGAGTGTCGGAAATTATTACAGAATCTTCGCCTAATAAAGGTTCGAAAACACCAGCGTTTGCATCAAAAGCAGATGAATACAATAATGTGTCTTCGGTTCCAAGAAATTCTGTTAATTTGTTTTCAAGGTCTTTATGCACTTGCTGAGTTCCGCAAATAAACCGCACTGATGCCATTCCAAATCCCCACTGAAAAAATGCCATATTTGCTGCAGCCATAACTCTTGGGTCGGAAGAAAATCCAAGATAGTTATTTGCACAAAAATTTAAAACATTTAGGCCTGCAGTAGTTTTTATCTCTACTCCTTGATGGGTCGTAAGAATTCTTTCGTTTTTATACAAACCATCATCTTTAATTTGTTGAATTTCTTTTTGTAGAAACTCTTTATATTTATCGTTATACATTTTTGTCTTTTTTTAATTTTCGGCAAAATTATTAAAAAAGAATGATTCTTATTGGAATAAAATATTAATAAAGAAAAATCTTTTTTTATCAGCACACCAAAATAATATTTAGCGAAATTTTTAAATCTTTTGAGTATTCCTCAAATCCTCTTATATTTGATGAATATTTTCTAAAACTTAAGACTTATTAAATAAACCTCTGTTTTAAACATTTGAACCAAACAATTAAACAATGAAAAAACTGATAATAATTTTATTGACAATTCTATTTAGCAATTCTACTTTTTCTCAACAAACTGAGATAAAATGGTCGCCATTTGGAGAAAAAGAAAAAAAGGAAGTACTAAAAATTGCTAAGAAATTTATGAATATGTATGTTGATAGTGATTTTCAAAACCTACAAAAAATTTTGCCAAAAGGTGAAATAAATTACGGCGGAGATATTTGGCTTAAAACTCAAGAATTTACACAAATGCTTCAATCTTTGAGAGGTAAAAATCAAATAGAGATTGGAGAAATTCATGCTTATACAATGAATGACACTGAGAAAAATTCTGATATAAAAGAAAAAACTTTGAAAATATATAGAATGTTCAGTAATTTCTCAATATTCGTAACTGCTGAAATAATTGACAAGTCAGATGATACAAAAAAATTAATCTACCTGAATTTTAACATAGAAAATAAAAATTGGGTTGTTAGTTCCTATTCGGATGTCTCAGTTGGACTAATAAATAAGACAAGCTTTCCAAAAGATAGATTCAGACTTGAATCATTTGATGATTTAAATTTTGAAATACCAATTCCCAAAGATTTCTCTAAGGGACAAAAAATGGCGACTCAAATGACATATGTGTTGAAAGGTGAAACAGAAAGAGATGCATCAATACAGGTGGACAATCGTAAGTTAAAAGCCACTGTTGGTATATTGTCTTATGATTGGGTACAATATGTTACCACTCAATACGAGCATTCCGATATTTTAATAAAGTATATGCCCTATGGTTATAAATATGAGTATTTTGTAAAAGACGAAAACGGAATTTCAAATAAAGGAATAACTGTGGCTTTTGAGAGCAATGGCAAATTTGTTTACATCCAATATTTTTCATTTGCTGAGACATACAATAAAATTTATGTTGATATTGATTCGATGCTGAGAAATATAAAAATACAATAACTACTTTTGCAAAAAATAAAATCAATGAATAAAAGAAAAATTGCATTAATAGCACATGACGGAAAAAAAGCAGAGATGGTTGCCTTTTTAAATCAAAACAAAGAATTACTTAAGCACTTTGGATTAGTTGCCACCGGAACCACGGGCAAACATGCTCAGGATGCAGGATTTGTTGTAAAGAGATATCAAAGCGGACCTCTTGGGGGCGATGCACAAATTGGTGCTCTTATTTCCGAAGGGAAAGTATCAATGATTTTTTTCTTCCGTGACCCACTTGGAAAACATCCTCACGAACCCGATGTTCAAATGCTTATGAGATTATGCGATGTTCACAATGTTCCTCTTGCCACTAATCCCGCTACCGCAAATCTTCTGATTAAAAGTTTAACAGAAAAACAATAGCCCCGACTTTTTTTATCGAAAGCTTTATTCTTAGTTGACACACCACAGAAATCTGAATATCAATTCTTATATTATTCAATAATATGTTTTAACTTTAAATATTTTTGTATCTTTGGGGAAATATATAATAAAAACAAAAACAAGTTTTTATACACATAAGTTATAGGCAAGTTTAAAATACTGCCATACTTAGCAAAATATAAAATGGAGACCAGCAACCATCAAAAAAAACGGGGTGAATCCAAAAAACCTTACGAGTAGGAAAAAAATTAAACTAAACAAAATGAAAACAACAATTATTCTTCTTTATGTTAGTATTATTTGCCTGAGTCTTAAAGCTCAACTTATTGTCCCAACCGGAAGTTTATCTGATCAAAGAATTAACCATTGTTCCGAATTACTGAATAATGGAAAAGTACTCACCTTCGGGGGAAATAATGGTAATTACTCATCTTTTCAGGTACACAAAACTGCTGAACTCTATAACTCAGGATCATGGTCAAGCACAGGGAGTATGGCTTTAAAAAGAGATGATGCAGCTTCAGCAGTGCTTTCCAATGGTAATGTGATAGTTATTGGAGGTGAAGACGACTCCTACAATGAATATGCTTCCTGTGAGATTTATGATGTTAGTACTGGAACATGGAGCTATACTGATAGTATGAATTCTGCGCGTTCCGAAGCTATAGCAATTGTTCTTAACAATGGAAAAATTCTAGCTGTTAGTGGAGACAACACTGCAACTTGTGAATTATACGACCAAAGTACTAATACATGGTCAGTTACCGGAAGTATCTCCATTTTCAGAACAGATGACTTTTGTGCCACAAAGCTTCCTGATGGAAATGTACTTCTAACAGGGGGAGGTTCAGCTACTGCGGAAATATATAATGTAGCAAATGGTACTTGGAGTAATGTTGCAAATCAAATGACGGAATCAAGATCAGCACCTACAGCTATACTTATGTCGAATGGAAAAGTATTAATCGCCAGTGGACACTTTTCAATGACATCTGAAGTCTTTGACCCCGCAACAAATACATTTACAGCTGCCGGAGACTTACCTGAAGATGTTAGTTTATGTGATATGATTAATCTCTCCGACGGAAGAGTCCTTGTTTATGGAATGGGTGACATTTTTTCTATGGACAGAAAGGCCTTACAAGTTTTTAACCCTAGCTATAATGCATGGTCTTCTGCTGGAACTGTTGGTCCCAGTATTTTTACAGCCTATAGCTACACTATTCATCGTTTGCAAACTGGAAAGATCCTTATTACAGGAGGCAATTTTTCAACTGGAAATGGCTCAAGCGAAAAATGCTATTTAGTTAATGAAAACAGCATTTCTATAGGTATTACCGAAATGAAGGAAAATTCATTATTTGAAGTCTATCCCAATCCTTCAAACAATGTTATTAATGTAAAAGTTAATCAGTCCTTAACAGGATCAAATTATAGTATTGCTGATCAATTAGGTAGAACTATTTTGTCAGGTAAACTAACAAAAGAAAATAACACTATTAATATTAGTAAATTGGTCGTTGGAAATTATCTATTACAAATTGGCGATAAAAACATTCGATCATGTATAGTAACAAAAAAATAAAACCTAGCTTTCATTAATTATTTTGCAAACATATGAGTAGGCGGCTGACGGTCAAATAACAACCAGTACACCCATCACAATTTTCTTCCGTAATATAATGAAGGAATAACCATAGTAACTGCTGGTTCATTAGACAAAAAAATAATAGCCCCTTACTTTTTATTGAAAGCCTTATTCTTATTGACACACCACAGAAATCTGAATATCAATTCTTATATTATTCAACAATATAATTTAATTGTAAATATTTTTGTATCTTTGGTAAGGAATTAGTTTCTTTATGTGGCTAAAGATTTTAGATAAAGAATTCAAAATACAAATTATTAAAACAAAGCTTATGAAAAATATTATAATTTTAACTCTACTATTTTACGCTTTTACTTCTCATGCTCAAAATACAGCATCATTCAAAATAGCTGATAAAGGAAGGATAGAAAAAATATTACTTACAGCAGATGGGTATGTCACCATATATGTAGATAGTGCTAACCACCCAAATATTATCAAGTGGGATAACTATTTCAATCCTATTTGGAAAATAAGCTTTATTGATTCGTCAATTTCCCCATGGGGAAGACAAATAATTGAGTCATCTGATGGTTCTTTTTATTATGCCCCAACAACTGTGGAAAATTTATATTGGAGTTCAATAGTAATAACTAAAATCAGTGGAAATGGATCCATATTATGGCATAAAAACTATAATTGGAATACAGGTTTATTAAAAGGTATTCCGGTCTTAGCGAATGCCTGTAACAATGAAAATGGATTTATTGTTGCAGGAGGCATGTGCGGGACTGAAGGTACAATAATTAGAGCAGATGAAAATGGCAATATTCTCTGGTGCAAACAATACTATTACCAAAATCTAAATTTATTTGCTATTTCGATTTTTCCGGAAAATAATGGATACACTATTATATCAAGATATAATAAAGGTTCTCAGAAACTTGCTCATCTTTTTTATAGGATAGACGATTCTGGAAATATAATTCCATCACACAAATCATATGTAAATGATTCGTTAGATATCTTCTATTATGAGAATATCGTTAAGCTTAATAATGGGAAGGGATTTGCATGTACAGGGGGTATTCCAAATCCAAGCGTTAAATCTCAAGCCATAACTTTTCTAGATACTGCTTTTAATATTACCCAATCCATTTTGCTTATGCAAGACTCTGTTCAATTTAACATTAATGATTTAGTATCAACTCCATCAGGTAATGCATTTATTGCTTGTGGAACTATTTGGGGACATACACATTATGATGGATGTCTTCTCAAAGTAAATATAAATGGAACTGTTGAATGGTGCTATAAAACAGCTCCATACACAAATAATATTGGAAATGGTATTGATGCAGAGTTTCAGGATATGATTATTAAAAACAATTATTTGTATGTAGGGGGTTTTGGCAATTTTGATGGTGCAATTATAGCAATCCTTGATAGCAACGGAACAGGATTTTGCAATTCAACATCGTATCCTTTAACTGTTTCAAACCGAACATACGTCAGCGATGATTCTCTCATCACTTATACTATTCGCAACAGTGGGGTTCTCAATATAAACCTTAATACTAGTAATTTTGTCTTCATAAATAAGCATCAGTATTGTGGTGTGATGCCCGGCTTTGAGAAACAAGAATTAATTCTTAATTCCCTATTAATTTATCCTAACCCAGCAAATGAATATATTGAATTTTCAAACGAAAATATTCTTGATGATGCATATAAAATCTCAATATACAATTCCATAGGTCAACTGGTTAAAACTTATAATGAAATTAATAAACAACTTTATATTGGAGATTTGAGAAATGGAGTTTATATGATTGAAATTTTCAATAAGAACAGTAAGTTTGTTAGGAAGCTAATTAAATATTAACCGTAACCAAGCTTTAACCTATGCTTATTATATTTCCTGCACACAGATAAGAAATTATAAATTTTCTACTTATTAAATTCCACCACATAAACAAATTGTTAATTTTTTTGGTATTTTTGAATAATCAATTATATAACTTTATCTATTAGATTTTAAAGATTTTTGAAAATTATTTCTAATAGAAAGTTTCATTAGAAATAATAAACAAGTACAACAATTAGTAATTTGAATGAAAAAAGGAATTTATATTAAAGATTGGTTAGTATTAAAACCATACATAAAACAAACAGTAACCGACAGTTTCTACTTGAAAATTTGCAATGAGGTTAAAAAAGCAATTATAACTAATAAACAGTCGTTTGTATTACAGTCATATTTAAGCAAAAAGGACATTGACTTTTTATCTTGCTTTTTAACATCATATCTTGAAGATATAATATCTGACACTAATATTTGGAACTCTTTTGTTAATACTCACCAACGTTTGTACAAAAAACAACTTCCGTTTTACATTTTAGATGAATATTACGAAAAAGAAATTAACCCACAGGACATATGCTTTTTAATTTGGTATTTTATCAATACAGTTCAGGAAGAAAAATTTATTGCTCCTTTTAACAATTTTATCGTCGAAACGGCTGAAAAAGTAATGGACGTTTTTGATGAAGCCTGGGACTATGCACCGGAAAACGAGTACTTGAAATCGTTTTATCAAATAGATGAAAACGAAACTGATTTTTATATTGCCCGAAATTTAATTGATACAATCCTATTTAAATCTTATTTGTTTGCTCCTGACACCTTGAGAAAATTAATAGAACAGGAAGTTGAAATAATGGAAGAAAAAGATGATGATGAAAATCTATTGATGTTTTTAAACGAAAACAGGGATGTAACAATGCATAGTACTCACACTCGATTACTTGGTTTAAAGGGAAAAGAATGGGTTTCTGAAATATTAGAGAGTTCTCATCCTCTTAGTAAAGACTATCAAAATATGACACAAAAAATAAGTGGATTTTTCTTGTATAAGAGGCAAGATAATTTCAATATTTTTATTGAACATATCGCATCGGGCAAAAAATTTGATTTAACAAAAAAATCTTTTGACCATTATGATTCTTTAAAAAAAATTGACACAATACTATTTATGGGAATTATTCAATGGAAAGATGAATGGTGGTTTTCAGGGATATTCTTTAAACAACCATTTAACCCGGATTTAATTTTGGATGAAAAAAATTCATTGAAAAGCAGAATGGCTGTTAATTTTTTAGACCATCAAAAACAAGAAACAAGCGATGTACTCAATAAGCAATTAAAAGCTTTTATCGATTTTAATAATGGATCGCAAATAGCATTTATATCATCAAACAGCATAGAAAATTTTATTAGAAGTTATACTGAATTTTTTAATAACTCATTAAACTTGTCTGCCAAAGAAATTGAGGAAGCAAAACAAAGGGCACAAAAAGATGGTTTTTTTGATATGGAAAAAGAACTAGAAGATTTTTCTGAAGAATCAGAAACAGCTTTGGTGTTTTTTAATCATAAAAGTGGAGTAGAGATTGCTTTTGATGTGAATAGTGCATTCCCTTTACCCAATAACCCTTTCTTTGAAGTTGAAAATAGTGAAGATGATATTATGTTCTTGTTAATGTCTAAAGAAATGTCAACCGAATTGGCTTTGTTTTGTATTGAAAACTGCAAAAATGATTTACCATTTTTTAATGAAGGTATTGGGGAACTCTATTTAGACGATATTGATTTCCTACTACGCTTTTGGAAAAAAGATAATTATTACTCAAAACCATCAATTACTTTTACTGGACAAGATGAGAAATAATAACAAGCGATATAGGCTATTACTAATAAGATTTCTGGCAAACTATTACCACAACTTTCATCTTTGCTATTAAGTTTAACCACTCTCCGAGATTTTACACCTTTAATGAAATACTTAGTATTCTTATATTTCCTGCACACAGATATGAAATAATTATTTTTCTACTTATTAAATTCAACAATATATTTTATCTGTTAATATTTTTGTATCTTTGGGGGAAGATATAATAAAAAGAAAAGCAATATGTTTATTACGCCTACGTTGCACACAATTAAACAGATTTGATATGAGGAAGTCCGTAATAACAGTTTTATTAGCAATCGTTTCTTTCAATATTTATTCACAAGATAAGTTTTATGTTAAAAAACATATAAATTTTCCAGACACTTCCTATTCTGAAAGAGTTAAATTTTTAGCAAATTTTGGTGTAGATAGTTCATACTATGGAAAGGAATTCCCTATAATACAAGGAAATAAATTAAATAACACTATATTTAGGAATGACTCTCTAAGAGAAGTTGTTGTGTATAACTTCTGGTTTATTGAATGCAATCCTTGTGTTAATGAATTACCTCTTCTTGATAGTTTGGCAACTGAGTATCGAGACACAGTAGATTTTATTGCAATCACTTTTAATAAGCAACAAGAAGTAATTGATTTTATTCAGAATCATAAATTCGGTTTTACCCAAATAATAATGAATAGAAAAATACTGGAAAATACAAATATTCAAAAAGGATATCCTACAACCATTATTACAAAGAATAATAAAATTATTTATTGGAAAAATAGTGGACAATCTTCAGATTCACCTTATGGTATGGATGTCATGAATTGTTATGGAAAAGTATTACGAGAGATTATAAATGAACAAATAAATAATTAATTAATAAATGAATTGCTTATTTGACCAATGTGAATTAATAAATGGACTCTTTTTAGGGATTTTTGCATCTTTAATTGCATCTTTAATTGTCATATTTTTTATAAACTCAAAAAACAAAAAAACAAAAAAAAAGAAATTTGGGAAAGCTATAGGGAAATATAAGGGTTATGGCTACTCAATTAGTAATCCAGATTTGATTCTGAAAGACAAACCACAAAGTGAAGCCACAATAACATATATTAAAGAAAATATACTAGAAATAGAGCTTACAGAATTTCCCTATAAAGGAATGTATAAATGGAAAGGTATAATAACTATGGAACTGGAATATTACGGCTCTTTAGCATGGAATTATGAATTATATGAAGGCAAAGAATTAAAAAACAATAAACATAAATTTGGATTTAAAAGATTAATAATTAGAGAAGATGAAAACTACGTTTATATATATTTAGCAGATGAAAATTTGGTTGGAGGTGAAGTATATTCTAAAGAAATTCTTATAAAAGAAAAGATAAAAGCATAAAAGAACTTTGTTAATTTGTAAAATAAAAATTTCAACTTCCACACTCTCCACCTCAACAACCGCCGCAACCTCTCAACTATTCCATCCCAACTCACAAACCACCAACCAAGCCATTAAGCCCATTCCAATTTCAAGGCTTTTCTCGTCGATTTCAAAAGTTTATGTGTGAAAATTTTATTAGTTTTTATTAAACAAATTGACTCTTTCGGTGAATGCATTCACCAAAAGTTATGCTTTTCGGGGAATTGATTCACCAAAAGTACTATCTTTGCAAAAAAAAGTTATGTACACACGAATAATTAAAGAATCAATTATATCAAAAATCGGTAAAGGAAAAGCTATTATGTTAATAGGTCCTAGACAGGTTGGTAAAACTACCTTGATTCGCTTATTGTTAGAAAATCAAGATTATTTATTTCTTGATGGAGATGACCCAACTGTTAGAAGTCTTTTAGCAGGTCCAAACACAGAACAATTAAGAAGCATAATAGGAAAAAATCAAATCGTATTTATTGATGAAGCACAAAGAATCAATGGTATTGGATTAACCTTAAAGATAATTGCAGATCAATTTAAAAATGTTCAATTAATGGTTTCAGGTTCTTCATCATTTGACCTATCGAATAAATTAAATGAACCTCTCACAGGGCGTAAGTGGGAATATAAATTATTTCCAATAAGTTGGGAAGAATTTGAAGATAAACACGGCTATCTAAATTCTGAACAACAACTTGAAAACAGGATTTTATTTGGATTTTATCCTGATGTTTTAAATAATCCGGGTGAAGAAATTGATATATTAAAAAACTTAGTAAACAGCTATCTGTACAGAGATATTTTTGCATATTCTGAAATTAAATATCCCGATGTTTTAGAAAAACTTGTTCAAGCACTTGCTCTACAGATAGGAAATGAAGTCAGCTATCAAGAATTATCACAAATTGTTGGTGTAGATAAAAATACTATTAGTAAATATATTAATACTCTTGAAAAAGGATACGTTTTATTTAGACTGGGAAGTTTTAGTAAAAATCTAAGAAATGAAATAAAAAGAAATAAAAAAATCTACTTCTATGATAATGGTATTAGAAATATGGTGTTAGGTAATTTTAATCCATTAGATTTAAGGGCAGATAAAGGTGCGTTATGGGAAAATTTTTTAGTGTCAGAGAGAGTAAAACAAAATATTTACAAAGATACGTTTGCTAAAATGTATTTTTGGAGAACTAAACAACAACAGGAAATAGATTTTGTTGAAGAAAAAAATAGTGAAATATTTGGTTATGAATTTAAATGGAAAGATAATGGTAAAACTAAAATACCTAAAACCTTTGTTCAAACTTATAATGCAAATGTAAAGGTAATTGACAAGAATAACTTCAGAGATTTTGTAATGTTCTAAGCAAATTACCCCAACTCACAAACCACCAACCAAGCCATTAAGCCCATGCCAATTTCAAGGCTTTTCTCGTCGATTTCAAAATAAGTATAAATTTTTGAAAAATATTAACAAACGAAAAATTCTTTGTATAGAAAATCCATTTTTCTTTACATAATAAACTATCTTTGTAAAGAAAACTTCAAAATCTTTACACTATGAATAAAAATTGGAAATTAAGAGAACTTCCCTTGGCTGCTGACATTGAGACAAAAGCAGTCTTAAAAAGTTTACCTTTGGCTCATGCAGCATTAGCAGAATTAAAAGGAATTGCATCAACAATTCCTAACCAAATCATTTTGGGAAACACACTGGGATTGCAGGAAGCTAAAGACAGTTCCGCCATTGAAAATATTATTACAACTCATGATGATTTATATAAATCAGAATTAAACATCGGTTCATTCAAATCACCTGAAGCAAAAGAAGTCCAGAATTATATTTCAGCCTTAAAAAAAGGATTTGAATTAATTAAGAAAAAAGGATTAATTACAAATAACATAATCATTGACATTCAAAAAGAACTTGAAGGAAACAATGCAGGATTTAGGAAATTACCCGGAACTACTTTGAAAAATTCCTCGACAGGAGAAATAATTTATACTCCTCCACAAGACATTAATAAAATAAATAAGTTGATGGCAAACCTTGAAAAATTCATCAATGAAACCTCAATGAGCGATTACGACCCTTTAGTAAAAATGGCTATCATCCATTATCAATTTGAAAGTATCCATCCATTTTATGATGGAAATGGGCGAACCGGTAGAATAATAAATATCCTTTATTTAATCATCAAAAAATTACAAAATCTTCCAATATTGTATTTAAGTAATTATATTATTCAAAATAAATCAGATTATTACAGGTTTTTACAACAGCTCAGAGAAGACGAAAACTGGGAAGAGTGGATTTTATTTATGATTCACGGAATTGAAAAAACATCAAGGGAAACCATTGATTTAATTATACAAATCCGGGAGTTGATGATGGAATATAAACATAAATTAAGAAACAATTACAAATTTTATAGTCAGGATTTATTAAACAACCTTTTTAAACATCCCTACACAAAAATTGAATTCATTATCAACGACTTGAATGTTTCAAGAATAACAGCAGCAAATTACTTGAACAAATTGGCTGACGATGGTAGGGATATTCGGTAAATAGTCAATATTTCCAAAAAGAACTATTTACCATCACAACATTTTACACTACCAATGTCGAAAATTGTTAAAAAACACAAAACCCTTTAATAATTACTAATTTTTAAACA
>Ga0307991_1001655_pt1 | contig 15478 bp, 12 predicted proteins | sample EllFjometagen131_FD_203146 | JGI IMG/M metagenome (GOLD analysis project Ga0307991, IMG submission 203146) | Marine microbial communities from Ellis Fjord, Antarctic Ocean - #131 | ecosystem: Environmental > Aquatic > Marine > Unclassified | place: Southern Ocean | collected 2014-10-08
TAAAAGCAGATTTATATAATTACTCCGCAGATATCAAAACATAGGATAATATAGTTATTCCTATTGATACACCCCATATTCCCCACATTGTATTGCTTACTCTATTTACTTTAGAATTAAGCTCTTTTGCATGCTTTTGTTGTTGATTCATCTGGTATATGGCAAATTCTCTATCAGACATAGCCATAAGCTTTTTTTTCATTTCTTCCTTGCTGAGCATCATTTCTTCCAATTCATTATACGGCACTAATTGATACTCATCGCTGTAAATATTTACCTTATCGAAATCATCTCTGGCTAAGTAATCCTCTGTGACGTCACTGTAGCCCTTCATTATTGCCACTACGTCCTTTATCGGCAGCTCATAAATCATTTTCCAATCCACGATATAGATATTGCTGTCCTGCTTTGCTTCATAATAGCCAGAATAATAATTTCCATTTGTCATCTGGACATTGACACCCAATAAAGGTAACATTAAGCCTGATACTATCACAATAAATAATAATCTTTTCATATTCTACTCCTTAATTATCTTCTACAAAAAAACTATTCTTGTAGCTCATTGTCAAATAGAATAATTTATTGAAGGCATCACACGTCACCTTGCAAATGGTCGCAAGACCTTTGCAATGGTAAACCACGAAATTCTGAGCATGTATTGGGGAAACCTGGTTTGAGATTAAGCAACATTCCCGATAGATGTGGGCAAAAGCCTACTACAAAATGGGATTATGAGATCTTTATAATATGGATACCGGAATTATGAACTTGTTTATATGTACAAGGTTCTTCAACCTGATCTTTCAGGGAGGGGTTCCATAAGTTGTAATATAGAATAGTAACATGTCAATTTCCTATGATTATTAAATATGGGAATAATGAATATTACTTGACGAAAGAGTTATTATATTACTAATTGAAATTAGATTTGAAATATGAAGATAAATTAGTGAAAGATTGAGATTAGTTATGATAAATTGATTTAAAAAAAATGTAAATTCATAATGCCAAAGAGGTTTTCATGAGTAAGTTTCAAGCAATTGAAAAGGCTTTAGTTGAGATCAACGATGCTATATTCCAAGAGCTCTGTGATAAGCTCATTTTTCGATATATTTATGATATATCTGGCATTTCCAGAACTGGTAGTCAAATTGATAAGCAGAAGACCCGTAAAGGGACTCCAGATACTTTTATATTAAAGCAAAACGGTAATTATATTTACATTGAATCCACAACAAATTCAACTGATAAACATAAATTAGAAAAAGATATAAAGGCTTGTTTTGATGTCAAGAAATCCAAGCTTTCCAGTGATAAGATAGAAAAGATAATATTGTGCTTCAATTTTAAGATAGCTAAGGACGAGACAGAAAGACTTAACTTACTTGCAAAAAGTTTTAATAAAGATGTTATTGTAGAATATTGGTCTTTGGATTGGATCGCATTTGAATTAGACAAAAACCATAGAGACCTTATAAGCGAATACCTTAATCTTCCTTTTGACAGTGGACAGATAGTATCGATTGAAAGATTTATAAAAGAATATAATCGGGCAACGGGGTTAGCAACTCCATTAGATAATGTATTCTTATATAGAGAAGATGAGAAAAAGAAAATTATTAACGCAATTAATGAATTTGATATCGTTATAATTACTGGAGTACCAGGAGTAGGTAAAACAAGGTTAGTCTTAGAGACGATGAAAGAATACCAAAAAAATTACAAAAACTATACATCATATTGTATTTCCAATAAAAATTACCCTTTGCTGGAAGATTTAACTTCATATCTAAAACCTCAAAAAGATTATTTGCTATTTGTAGATGATGCAAATCGAATTGAAACTTTTCAACAAGTTATTGGATTTTATAAGTCAAAGCTAAAAGGTACTCTAAAAATAATAATAACAGTTAGAGATTATGCCCAAGATGAAATTGAAAAGATGCTTCTGGATTATAATTTCGAGCCAATAGAGATAAAAAAGATGTCAGATGAGCAAATTGTAGATATAATTGAATCCGAACCATTAAATATACTAAATCATAAGTATCAGGACAGGATAGTAAAAATTTCAGATGGTAACCCAAGATTGGCATTGATGGCTGCATTGCTTGCAAAAGAAAAGAAATATTTAGCATCTCTAAACGATGTTTCGAGTCTTTTTGAGAAATACTTTGATACTTTTATTAGAGATAAAAATGAGTTATCTGATGAAAAATATATGAGAGTATTGGGAATAATAGCTTTTTTTAATGCTCTCTCTCTTTGTAAAAACGATATTTATCAAGTTTTGGCAAATTTTAACATCAAATATTCTGATTTTATTGATGCAGTAAAAAGATTGGAAAAGATTGAAATCGTAAATGTTAAATTTGAGTATGTGAAAATCGAAGAACAGAATTTAGCAACATTCTTTTTTTATAGAGCTTTTATTAAGGATAATCTTCTTTCTTTAGAAATGTTATTAAAAGAATACTTTTTTAAAAACACTAATAGATTTAGAGATTGTCTTTATCCTGCAATTGATATCTTCGATTTCTATAAGGTAAAGAGTATTATTCTACCTGTATTAAGAAAATATTGGTACGGCATTCACTCTGATAGTGAAAAATCATATAGTTTTCTTTCCTTTTTCTGGTTTTATTTAAAGGATGAAATATTGGAATATGTATATAATAAATTAAAAGACCTACCGACCATAATTGTTGATGAATATATCTATGATCAAGAAAAAAATAAGACCTATAGTAATAAAAACAAGACTATAGAATTATTAGGTGAGTTATTTGCACATCCCGATATGATTTCAGATTCTTTAAAAATATCCTTTGAGTACGTTAGAAAATTACCAAAGATTTTTACTGAGCTTATAAATAAAATTAATGAAATAATTTCTTATGAATCCGATGATGAAAGGATTGGTTTTAAAAGACAAGTAATACTTTTTGATATTATAGAAGAAGGTTACAAGCAAGGTGATAATTTATTTAAAGCAGTATTTCATGAACTTGCAAAAACGTTTCTCTTATATAAATTCGAGCAAACTAATAGTCATAGAAATAATAAATATTCGTGGTCTTTTTATCCGTTACCATTAACTCAAATTACAGAGAAATTTAGAGAAAACATTTGGAAATTGATAATAGAAACCTATTCTGATAATTTTAAACTATTAGATTTACTTAACAGTTATCTAAAAAACAGTCGAGATGTAGTAAAAGAAGTAATGGAATTTGATATGCCATTTGTAGTTAAAACTATAGAAAAGCACCTTGATGAGCAAGAATTCGAACACTGTAAATATGTTCAGGAACAAATACGCAAGTTTAAAAGGAATGGTATATATAGTCAGAAGTTGGATAGATTAGAAAAGAAATTCAGAAATTCTAAGTATGAGCTTTATGAACTTATTAAATGGGATTGGGTACGTGATAAGATAAAATATAATATTACTGACATTGGTAATCATGAAAAATATATGGAACAGCTAATTAGAGGGAAATTAATTTTCAATAGTGCTAAAGAAGTCGAATCATTTATATCACTTTTTTCCTATCTTTCAAAGCATGATGATGGTAATAATTATTACTACCATAAAACACTCAGTATTGTTATTGATGAAAATTTAATTAGAAAGAAAGAAATAGGGTTTGAAATTATCAGGCAGATAGTCAAGAATCATAATGAAATAGAATTTCTGCCGTATTCTGTATTTGCAAAGCATCTTGTCACCGCGAATGGTATCAAAAACATCTGGGATATAATTCAAAGTTGCTCATTCATAGGTAAAGCTCAATGGGAGTTTTCATTTTATGAGACCATTGAAAAATCCTTCATTAAGAGATATCACATAGGTTTAATACTTAAATCTATCAGTGAAATTAATTTATCATATATGATTTACTTTGAAAGATATGAATCCTATTTAAAATTAGATTGCATGGCTTTTATTAAAATGCTTAAAGTAATATCAAACAAAAATGACAATAAAGAGAATTCAATATGGATATGGACAGATTTATTTGTTAAATACTTTAACGACATCAAAGGTAATATTGATCTTGTTGAGAAATCTTACATTCAGCAAGTAAACTCTAAACAACCATTTGATTTCCATTTCAAAGGATTGTACAATATATTGGAGGTTGACCCAGATTTTTTATTAGTATTCATAAAAAATATGTATTCTGATAAGACATATGGCTTTAAGGATAGCAATCGAAGTTTGAGTCATATCTGGAACTTAAAAGGGATAGAAATTCAAATAGGGAAAGCATTTGATACTGTTATTGAAAGAGAATCATATCAAGAAATTGATGAACATTTCTGTAATTGCTTTTATAGGAATTTAGACGCTGATTGTAAGATAAAAGCAGATAACTTTTTATTCTCTTATATTCGGAGAAACAATGCTAATCACAAAAAAATGAATATAGTTATTGATATTGCACGAAATTCAAGGAAAGAAATATTTGAGGAAGTAATTTTAGAATATATTTCTAATAATCAAAATCCTGAAGATTTCAAAAAAATCGCTTGGCTTGGCAGAGGCAGAGCATATTCTGGAGGTGAAAATTATGGAGATATTAAAGCAGCAAAATTGAAAAAAATTGAAGCTATCATTAAAGGGTCACCTCTTGGTATTAAATTACTGCCAATAAAAAAAGTTATAAAAGATATTATTAATGAGTATCTTGATGACGGCATAAATGTTAGGAAAAGGAGATTTCTTAATAACGATTACTTATAGATTAACATCACCTACCAAAATAAATCAGTCTTCGACAACTGTATTTTATCATTTATATTATCATTTTTAGGTGATATATTATAATCCCGCATCTTGATTGAAGCTATGATTTAAAAGATAAAAGATTTTTATATGAAGTAAATTAGAAGATTGAGCAAAAAAGGCTTGACTTGTTAAGGTATAGATTAACAGATTGCCAAAAGTAGGATTGTGAGAAAGCAGGATAAATATGATTTTGAATAATTGCCGTTTAATGATGTCTCGTATCAGTGTAAACGGGTTTTCTTTTTTTTAGAAGTGTGGAGATAATATAATCCTTTTTGCTTACATTGAAAAGAAAAAGAATAGTCTTGGAGACAAAGTTTACAGTGCTTTAGATAAGGAGATGCAGGAATATGAGCGAGAATTTGAGAAATTCTATAAATGATTTATTTGGAGAGGAACCCGATGCCGAAGAGAAAGCCTGGGATATGATACATGAATTTTATCATCTGGTATTGACTAAAATGGAGCGAGAAGGAATAACAAGGGCAGATTTGGCAAGGAAACTTGGTAAATCAAGGGCTTCCGTATCCCAGATGTTTAATAAAACACCTAATCTGAGCATAATGAAAATGATGGAAATTGCCGATGCTGTTGATTTGAACATATCCTTGAAAGAAGGGAAGAGAGAAGGTGTGATAGACGGTGTGAGGGAGAGAAGGGGAGAAATAGCGAAAATGCGACAATGGGATGTCGGGAAGAGTGGAAATCAATAGATAATTGATAAATAGAAATAAATTAAGGCATAATGAAAATAATAATCCTGTTGACTCTAATTCTCAGATATTTGGGTGCCTTCTTGTTTGAGAGTTCCGATTGCGGCTTCTGATGTTGGGGTAGTAAAGGATACTATTATCGGGAGAGATGAGGGACTTCGTCAATGGGCGATGGATAATTGGGAATAAGGTTAACTTGATCAATCAGCCTTAGGTTAATAGGAGAATCAAATGGAAAATACACTTTTATTTATTGTTTTGCAGGCAGTTGTTATTGCTTCTTTAATAGTCAGTATACCATATCTTATTGGCTGGTGATCTACTGGAGAGAGATTAATCGGGAAAAAATCTAAAGTTAATTACAGTAGAAAATACAGCAGTGATTCTGAAGTGAAGATCAGGGCTGCTTTACTTGAATTTCTGAGAGACAGGCGTTATTCCCTCACCTACAGCGAACCTGAATTATTCATCCTGAAAAAGGAACCTTCGATTTTGCATTATGGTTTATTCTTTGTCATCAGTATCCAGAAAGAGAATAGTGAATTATAGATCAATATTGATGTTTTCTCAGCAGTCGGTATACTTCTATTTAGTCGATTTTCTACAGAATCGGATGTGAGTGCTACTATCAATAGACTGTATCTGAATATTGAGAAATAAATTAATGCAAAGGTTTTTACAACCACTATTCCCTAGTCTGGGAATGTAATAAACAGGAGGGAATTATGTCAGCAACAGTTATTGGAAGAGTAAAATCCGGAAGTTTCAAATCTTATGAAGTTAAATGGGATTCTGCCAGTAAAGATGCTTATGTATCTTATGCTGGTTGGACAAGTCTGGGCAAAGCATATTCTGCTGGTGAAGCAATGAATAAAGCGGAAGCCTTTTTGTATAACAAATAATCTAATTGTTGAATATTGATTTTTTACCACTGTTTGTTGGTCTGGGAATAAAATTATTTGTGTTGTCTTTGTGGGTATATTGTTCATGATAATGTGTGATGCGTTTGCTTTCTTCATGATCTTCTAGGGTTCATTACAGACTTGAAAGAAACAAATACTTGAAGCTTGATATTGATTTCTATGGTAACTGAAGTATAATATTTACGTGTGATATTGAGAAAGTGGTATCTACTAAGATTTCGCTTTATTAAGAAGCATTTAGCGTATTAGAAACTTTATTGTTACGCAAACTACAGAGTAACATGAATAGAAATGTAGTAGTAGATTACTTATAATCGCAAATATATCATTTTAGAGTAATTATTTATCAATATTCTATTTATTTACGGTTCTTAACATTATTATTAAAAAAGTATTGACAATTAGAAGAAGAAAAAATAATTTTTATTTATAGGAGGATGCCTATGCCAAAAGCATTTCTATCTCATAGCAGCACAGATAAAGGATATGTTGAAGTTATTGTAAGAAGACTTAGTAAAGTAAATATCGCTTATGATTCACTAACATTTGAGAAATGCAAACTTACTTTGGAGGAAATTTATCTTGAACTTGAAACTTCAGATATTTTTGTATTTTTTATTTCAAAAGTTTCTTTAGAGAGTAAATGGGTGAAATTGGAACTTAATAAGGCAAGAGAATTATTTGTTGATGGTAGTATAAAACAATTTGTTCCAATAATTATCGATGAAACTATAAGATATGATGATATTTCCTTACCATACTGGTTAAAAAGTAATTTTAATCTACAATTTATAAATCGACCTTCAAAAGCAGTAGAGATTATTCAACAGAAGATCCGTATCGTTACTTGGGAAATATATCCCAAAAATAGGGAATTAGATCAACTATTTATTGGCAGAACTGAATTAATAAAAAGTTTTGAAGAGAGAATATTCAATCATGATCTAAATATTCCAGTTGCAATTGTTGCATCAGGGTTCTCTTCAATTGGTAGAAAAAAATTACTTATGCGTTGCTTAATAAACACAAACATTATTAGAGATTATCATCAACCTCCAATAATACAACTTAGTAATAAAGATAGTATTGAGAATTTCATTTTAAATATATATGATTTAGGGTATACAAAAAACATTGAGAAACGCAATTTATTATCTAAAACAGTAAATGAAAAGTTAATTATTGCAAAAAAATTAACAGAGGACTTAATAAGAAGTAACATTATATTATTTATTGAAGATAATTATTGTATTGTTGGAAGAAAAGGAATGATTGCTTCTTGGTTTATAGCTTTATGTAAAAGTTTTTCTAATAGGCGAGAATTACTGTTTTGTATTATATCAAAGAACAGAGTAGATTATCATCAGATTATTAATAATAATTTTATATTTGCTTTGGAAGTTCCTAATTTAAACGTTAGAGAAAGGAAAGCCCTTTTCACTGCTTATCTAAAAATTGAAGGTATTGACTTAGAAGATGAATACTTCAATATATTTTCTGATTTATTCACTGGAATACCTGGTCAGGTATTATACACGGTTAAATTGATAAAACATATTGGAGTAACAGAATTACACAGGCAATCATATCTAATTCCTGATTTCAATACAGAATTTGTATCAAACATTATTAAAGAATATACTACTAATAAAAATGCTTTAGACTTGATAAAAGTATTAGCGAATTATGAATTTTTTAGCTTAAATCTACTTGAGAAAATTATTGGTATAATAACTGCTGAATTTCAAGCGATTTTGTCTGAATTTTCATTAAAAGGAATGATTGAGTTTCTTGGTTCCACTAAAGAATACTTCCGATTAAACGACTCAATAAGAAATTTTGTATTGAGATCATATTCTGGATTTCCAGATAGATTTAAAGATAACTTGCTAAAGCATACAAAACAAGTTCTTAAAGACTATGATCAAGTTATCGATAGAGATGTGTCTGATTCTATTAATTCAATACAATATGCTTTATTGAATGGCTTAGAAGTGAAATCTGATATATTGATACCATCGCATATAATAAATACAATGAAAGAGCTATATCGAAATAGAGGGCAGTATAATACCGTTATTACTTTAGCAGATAGTCTTTTAGAAAAGGAAAAATTTTTGGATAATTGGGTAGCTCATGAAGTTAGGTATTGGTTGTGTTTAGCTTTGGCAAGAAATAGAGATAAAAGGATTTTTGAAGAAATTAGAAAGATTGAAGGTCCTAATAGGAATTTTATTATGGGATATTATTTCAGATTAAATTGTCAATATGACAAAGCGTTAGTTGAATTTAACAAAGTTTTATCAAAAAGTCCTAATTTTTACAAAGCAAAAAGAGAAATAATACAGGTTTATATCCGACTATCAATGTATGAAGAAGTATACTATTTTGCTAAAGAATTTTATATGAGTGATAAAAATAATCCATATCATTTGCAAAGTTATCTGAAATGTGTTCTTTTTCGTAATATGCCCTATAATGACAAAGAAAAATTACTCTTGAAGTTATTGAGAGACTTGGAAACAATACCATCGGAAAAAGCCAATGAGATGTATCTTATTTCTAAAGCTCAATTCTCTGCCTATTTTTACAAAAATAAGGAATTAGCATTTGAAGAGATTGATGAAGCTATAAATACTTATAATAAGGTAATATACCCAAGAATAGCTAAACTTGAGATTTGTTCGCTTTTTGAAGATTTTAGTGAGTTACAGGTAACATTAGATCAAATTGATAGAGATTTTGACTCTCTAAGTGAAATTTATAAAAGATATGTTTACATATCAGCTAAAATGAAACTATTAGCTTGGAAAGGATTAAAAGAAGCTGTTATGATGAAATTCAATGATTTGGAAGTGAGAAATTTACCCAAAAAAATACAAGAAAAACTATATTTTGATATTAATAAATATTTAAAATTTAAATAATCCTATCACAGAATATAGGGTGTGCATTAGATAAATCCTACTGAAAGATGGTTTGCGGCTTCTCCTATGACAATTATTTGCCTTTCTACAGCATAGCGGATCATTTTATTGGTAGAAAACTCCTGAAATTCTATATTATCAGTGAATTGCAAGATGTCTTTACAAGCTTCTACAATATCCCATAAGTATGCTTTATAGCGTTCTTTAGGCAGCATAAATTCTCCTTGCAGATTTCAATATTTCAGAACGGCGATAGGGATTTTTTAAACTTTCTTTTTCTACCAGATCAATTTTTCGGTTGAATAGCTTTTCATCTTCTTGTAAATCACATAAATCAAAGTAAGAGAGAGCAGCTCCTTTCTGGAATGATACTAAAATATCATCTTTATTGCAGATGGCAGATTTGATTCTTGGCGCAGTATCTGCCAGCTATAATAATGGTATATCTGAAGATTCTGCAAAAAGGAAATTGATTATTTATATTGAAGACTTATTACAACATGAGATTTGGGCTACGACATTAAATGAAAGAAAATTCAATGTATTCCAAATAAATCTAAAGAACTGGTAAAATGCCTCTTCCACCATTAAAATACTTTGCAAATGATCAGGAATGTGAAAAATATTATATTAAAAAATATTGCCTTCAGCCAATTATTACCTTCGACAATATTCCAGTTTACTTTCAAAAAAGAGAATTTCAACATATTTTTTTTGAAAGTGTAAACACAAAGGATGATACATTCAGTACAGTTAGAGCAGAAAGGATAGATTGGATAGAATATGCTCTTAAAGACTCAAATGCAATGTTAAGAGTTGGTTGGGTAAAGAAAAAGAAAGTTTATGACAGAAGAAGACGAGTTGCCATAATTTCAGGGAATTATGTTGTTATTATTCTGCTCAATAAAAATCAAACCCAGGCAAATATTATAACTGCATATGTTGCTAATAATAGTATTGCTAAAATTTTAAGTGCCCCAGTATGGTAAAAAAATAACCGCTGATTTGCTATGCTGGCTCAGCGGTTGACGCCTCTGTAAGTTCCTTACCTTAGGTAAAGAATCAATATAGAATATAAATAGAAAGATAAATGATGTCAAGTAAAAATTAATATTTGTGTATTTTATTTATATCCACACGGATGCGACTTTCACAATACTTATCATCCCGATGCAGAATACAGTTAATATGTTCAGAAATCAATGATAAAATCTGGATAGGTTTTTATGCTTCTGATATTTCAATATATCCGCTTTATCACGTTCTTCAGGCAGCATAAATTCTCCTTGTTGATTTCAATATTTCAGTGTGGCGATAGGGATTTATTAAACTTTCTTTTTCTACCAGGTCAATTTTCCGATTGAAAAGCTTTTCCAGTTCTTCCTGCAAATCACATAAATCGAAGTAAGAGAGAGCAGCTCCTTTTTTGAATAATACTAAAATATCAATGTCGCTGTCTGCCTTAAAATCACTACTCAGCACAGAACCAAATAAGGCTAATTCCTGAACCATGAATGTTGCAGCGATTTCAGCGATGCGCTTATGATCTATCTCAATATTCAAAATTCTCATACTATCTCTCCTGAAATTAATCTAAAGAATTCCTCGACGCTTGCGTCGGGGTTACCAAATTTTCTCCCCTAGGGGAGATGCCGAAGGCAGAGGGGTAATATTGGAAAATTCGATTTTCAGTTTGCTGAAATTAAATTGGCAAAATACCCCTTGGCTTTGCCACGGGGATAGTCAATTTAAAGAATTTTCTTTATTTGATATTACATATATCACCTAATGATTTAGGCAGTCAAGTTCAAAAATTTTAGTAGAGGCTGGGAAAGTTAGTATCCCCCTGTTTTTTTATGCCCATAGCACGAAATTTAATGACAATTAATCAGATAAATAGGACTTGCACTGCGGGTGGTACTCCTGAAGTCTAATTTTCGCCAAGGCTACGACACTGTCTGCGAGGGAAAAACTTAAGTTCTGAATCTTAGTAGTTGTTCCTGCATTTACATCCTGAAGGGAAGTCATTATCATAGCGATAGATTTCATTTCACTTCAACCAGAAGTATCAGGCTTAGCCATAATGTTTCCCCTTCATGAAAAATATCACTATTTCGGCAAAATCAATTTACTGTTTCAGCTATGATTTCCTGGACAATACCTTGAACATCAAAGTAAACATACAGGCTCTGTGATTTATAAGGGGAGATGTCCATTCCTAATATTGCTACAGGAGCAGATGCATATGTCCAGGACCAGACTTCAGACCAATCTTCGTCATATTTTTTATAATCTTCTAAGGTTGTGGGAAAAAGAGCTTTACCAGAAGGTTCACCCAAAACTTGTAAAACCTCTGCTTTGGAAGATAAATTTCTCACTATATTATCCTTGGCATTGAAATCGAAAATAGTTTTGTCTGCTTCGAAGCCACTGACACTGATATAAGCATTCAGTTTGTCCTCTTTGAACTCCAGCCACAAAAGACGGGCTTGAGCAGGAACAATGATTCCTGTTGCATATAAATACTGAATTACTTCAAAATCACCATCACTATTTGAAATAGTATTCGATGAACCGGGACCACCAAGCATTGATTCAGCTTCACTTTTGGTAGTCTCTCCCAAAACAAGATCTTTAATTCTTGTATAGAGAAAATTCTGACCAACAACTGTACAGCTTAATAAGAGAGAACAAACCATAATAACCAATAGGATTTTCTTCATAATACCTCCTAAATTTTTCCTTATCTGATTCGAGCAATTAATGCATTACTTGAAACTTTTGGATATTTTAACTTATGGTTTCAATATAAAAAAGAGCTTAGAAAATTACCCACAAGATAAAACTAATATAAGTAAGAAAAAAGAAAATATCCTGTCAAGCAAAAAATCTGAGTCATATAATGAAATCTATAGAAAGCAACTCAAGATATATGACAGTTCACGATAGACTGCTATTCAGGTTATCGTTCAAATTAAAACATTGATTTTTTGCTTTATAAAGACAAGTTGAGATGATTGGGTCTGCCCCTATTGTGATTTATTTCATGATCTGTGAAAACTGGCATCTCCTTGTTTTTATTATTGATAAAATTCATGTATTACTATCTGAGTTAATAAATCCTGACATATTTCAGGACGTGATTGGGAAATATTGAGTTAAGATGCGCAGCAGATTGACTTAAGATTGGTGGGGGTAGTTGTCACCTGGATTATGAATACCTGGTGATTTTGCCGTAGATCAAACTTTCCAGTTTGATCATTAAAAGACTTAATCTAGAAAGATTAAGCTACGATAATCTGCACTCAGCCCAAAAAATCAGGCTCAGGAAAAGTTCTTGACAGCACAATTCTCTTATTGATTATTCTAATGTAAATTAGAGGTTAAAAAATATGGAAGAAATGTACCGTTTACTGGATAAAATTACTATGGAATAGGGCTAATTCCCATAAATAAGTTAAATTTGGGGATTGTATTCCCAGAATTTAATTGAATTTTGGGGATTACATTCCCGGAATTACACATATTTTATTTGACAAAAAACTTTCACATGACAGTTATGTCATTGAGGTGAAATATGATAAGTAGAACAATAATACCTAATCTTAGCAAATATATGCATAAGAACAGAGCGATCATAATTTATGGAGCACGCAGAACAGGAAAAACTACCATTTTGAATGCTCTGGCGGAGTCATTAAACAATATCCATTATATAAATTGTGATTTAATAGATGGTCAGGAATCCTTTAATTTCAGGAATATTGATGAAATAAAATTGAGATTTGGTCGTTATTCATATCTACTGATTGATGAAGCTCAAAGGGTAAGGGATATTGGGATAAAATTGAAGAGTATTATTGATAACCTGAGTGACCTGCAGATAATAGTAACTGGTTCATCGGCTCTGGAATTATCTAATTCCATGATCGAACCTTTAACCGGCAGAAAATTTGAGTTTGTTCTGACTCCGCTTTCGCTGGAGGAATTGTATGAATATGAAGGAATTGATGCAGTAGTATCTGGATTGGAGCAGCGTTTGATCTACGGGAGTTATCCAGAAGTTTATCTCGAGAAGACCATGCCAGAGGAAATAATCAAAGAAATAGCAGGTTCATATCTTTTTAAGGATATGCTAATATATCAGGAGATCAAGCGTTCTGATCTTCTGCGGAAATTATTGATATCTCTGGCTTTGCAGATTGGCAATAAAGTTTCCACCACTGAACTGGCTAATAATGTGGGTTTGGACCGTAAGACAGTAGAAAAATATTTGTCATTGATGGAGCAGAGTTATATTATCTATCGATTGGGTTCTTTTAAGAGAAATCTCAGGAATGAGTTAAAACGGGCAAATAAATATTATTTCTGGGATAATGGGATCAGAAATTCGCTGATCAATAATTTTAATCGGCTGGAAATTCGCGATGATGCAGGTGCTCTGTGGGAAAATTATCTGATTACTGAGAGACGAAAAATGATGCTGAATAAACGGGCAAGCTTTGAGCATTACTTCTGGCGCACAACTACTAAGCAGGAGATTGATTTGATTGAAGTGGAAAATGGTGAGGTTAGGGCTTATGAAATAAAATGGAATCCCAGAAAGAAAGTAAAGTTTCCACTTGCATTTACAAAAGGGTATGAGCAGGCAGAGACATATATTTTAAATAGAGAAAATTATCTGGAAATTATGCTAAAAGGAGTGCAATTATGAAGAAAATTGTTATTTTATTATTTTTATTATGTATCATGTCTCTCAATGGGCAGCCATTACCGGAAAAGGTGATGGTGGGATACTGGCATAACTGGGGGTATTCGCCTGATTCCGTATTACTGCCTGAGATCACGGACGCTTTTGATGTGATCAATATTGCTTTTGCCACTCCCACTGTGCCATTTGGTTCTATAATGCAATTTACCCCAGATGCTGGTATTTATCCCAGTGTAGATGATTTCATTGCTGATATAGGTTATTTACAGGATACGGGCAAAAAGGTGGTAATCTCTATTGGTGGGGCTAATGATCCGGTTTCTTTGCTTACTGCCGATGATGTGAATAATTTTGTGAGTTCTATGGGCAATTTAATAGATGCTTATGGCTTTGACGGAATAGATCTAGATTTAGAGGGTGGCTCTGTATCACTTGATACAGGTGACAATGATTTCCGGTTTCCCACTACGACCAAAATCGTGAATCTGATTGATGCTCTTACGCAACTTACTGATCAGATGCCTTCACTAATATTAACTACTGCTCCTGAAACTGCCTATGTGCAAGGCGGTTATGGAACTTATGCAGGAATCTGGGGTGCCTATCTGCCAATTATTCATGCCTTGCGGGATAGATGGTCTATTGTGCAGGTGCAGCACTATAATACAGGTTCCATGTATGGACTGGACGGTAATCTCTATAACCCGGCAACAGCAGATTTTCATGTTGCTATGGCTGATATGCTGCTGGCTGGCTTTTATGTGGATGTGTGGGGAAGTAATATTTTCTTTGAACCGCTGCTGCCGGAACAGGTGGCAATTGGTTTACCGGCATCAACCTCAGCAGCCGGAACGGGTTATACCACGCCATTAGTTGTTCAGGAAGCGCTTGATTACTTAATTATGGGTTACTCCTTTGGAGGAGCATATCAACTTGCCAATCCTGAAGGTTATTTGCATTTTCGGGGTTTAATGACCTGGTCAATCAATTGGGACATTGATAATAATTTTGAGTTTTCTGCTAACCACAGGTTGTATTTAGATAATTATATGAATCCTTTGGTGATCCCACCTGAAAATGTAACTGCTGTAGTGAATGGCTATGATGTGATGATAAGCTGGGAGCCAAGCCCCTACGATTTAGTTGACTATAATGTTTACAGAAACTGGGCTCATTTAGCCACGATTACGGATACATCTTATATTGATTATGGTCTAACTGCTGGTACATATTGTTATGGAATTTCGGCAGTAACAGATGAGGGTACATCGGAGATTGTCTGGGCGGATGAAGTAGTGATACAAGTAATAATTTATCCGCCATTTAATCTGCATGTGAGTCCAGTAACTGGACTATTTACCTGGGAAACAAACTATACAGAAGACACTTATTTTAATGTTTTTCTG
>Ga0307991_1001656_pt1 | contig 15477 bp, 10 predicted proteins | sample EllFjometagen131_FD_203146 | JGI IMG/M metagenome (GOLD analysis project Ga0307991, IMG submission 203146) | Marine microbial communities from Ellis Fjord, Antarctic Ocean - #131 | ecosystem: Environmental > Aquatic > Marine > Unclassified | place: Southern Ocean | collected 2014-10-08
TGTCCTTCAGATTAATCATTATTGTCACCAAAATTTGTTTTAGAATTTTTGCCGTAACTCAGGCATATTGCCACAAAGGCACTAAGCCACAAAGATTATGAAGTTATTGTATTAATGGGCATGCTCGATATTTGGCGTATTCATATTATTGAAAAAACATGGCCGCCTATGTGTTGTTTTATTAATATTAGTTTTTTCTTCGTAACTTTGTGTCTTAGTGGCTGAATAAATACTTTTCGCCTTTTAATTTATAAGGGCTTCTTTTTATCCATCCAGGTATAAAATATCAATAAAAAAATAGGTGATTTTTCTGGTTTATTCAACGTTTGTCAAAGACCCTTTTAGGGCCACCATTCAAGATAACCCTTTTAGGGGCAGTAGTTGACTTGCTAACTGATAGACCCCCGTCTTTCAACATCCCTGTAAATTTCTCTATTTCTCCGGTGTAATCTTTTTTACTGAAAAACTTGGCCATCTTTTTTGAAAAAAGGTATCTACGTAAATATTATGGCTGACTATGTTACAAAATAAACAATTTTTATTGTTGACTTCATTACAAAAATAGGCTTTTAAATTTACCTTTTTATCTTGTAGGACGGATCAATGATTATGTGACATGGTTTCTGAAAGTTGCCTAATATGATGGGGCATGTCCAGCGTCACAGCTTTTACGGGTTTTGCCATAAAGGGAAATATATATTTGGTATTTTTTTCATTATTCCAATAGAATGCTTCTTCCGGATCAAAACCAATTCATTAATCGTTGTGAGTGCAGGAAAACGCAGATTCCTTAAGCTAACATTGACGTTCTCGTAAAAAGTCCAAAAATACCGTTTTCCTTCATTCCGGCGAAAGCCGGAATCCAGTCTTTTCAAGCAGTTGCAGACCATCTGGACTCCAATTTTCACCGGAGTGACGACTTTTTACGAGTGCATCAAAATTAGAATTGCATAAAAAAATTTCCAAAAAAAAGCTTGACATATATTTCATTAATTATAAAATTAGATTTTTAAAACATTTTTTGTATTAGCTAATAAACCTAAAATAATTAGATTCTCTATTTATGGATAAAATCTCAAACAAAACTATCACCCCAACCATGGAGGATTACCTCGAGGCTATCTACAACCTCGCAAGGGAAAAGAGGGCAGTTCGCGTAAAGGATATTGCAAAAAGACTCGGGGTTAAAATGCCTACTGTTACCAGTATGCTAAAGGGGTTGAATGAAAAAAAGCTTATTGACTATGAAAAATATGAATACATTGAACTTACGGAAAACGGATCTAAAGTAGGACAAGAAATAGACCGCCGGCATCAAATATTTAGAGGCTTTTTAACCGATATATTAAAGATAGATTACAAGCTGGCAGACGAGGATGCCTGCAAGATGGAACATGCCGTCAGCCCTGCAACAATAAATGCTTTTGTTGACATTATGGAATTCATAAATAATTGCCCCAGGGGAGGGGCCTCATGGCTTGAATATTTTGATGAGTACCGAGCAGGTGGACAGCAAAAGGAAAAATGTATTGAACGAATGAAAGAATTCGCTGAAGAATATAACAATAAAATAAAAGAGATGGAAGAAGGAGAGAAATGATGCCTCTTACTATGGCAACACCAGGGCAGGAATTAACCCTTATAGACTTAAATGGCGGTAGAGGAATAAGATCTAAGCTTTACAGCATGGGGCTGGTTCCAGGGGTAAAATCTAATAGCCCACATATAATATCCCTATTACGTCACTCTCTCCTATCCGGAGGCCAGGACTGTCTTTAATCAGATTATGGCTTATCCTGGTTAGTAATATTATCGTAATTTCTCTATAAGCTGGGGTATTCCTATATCTTCCCCCCTTGAGAAAGAGGGATTGAGGGGGATTTTTTCTAAAGCGGCCCGGACTTATTGAGATGTCACATATTATCAAAAGAAAATCAATTTTAGGAGAAGTATAAATGAAAACTATTGGACTGTTAGGCGGCATGAGTTGGGAAAGCAGCGCATTATATTATAGGTGGATAAATGAAAGGATAAGACACGAACTCGGCGGTTTACATTCAGCGCGAATAGCAATGGTAAGTGTCGATTTCAAGGAAATTGAAGATTTGCAACATAAAAATAAATGGAAAGAGTCTGGAGATATTTTGAGTAAAGCGGCTTCCCAGATTGAGGCGGCGGGAGCGGATTTCTTATTGATCTGCACAAATACAATGCATAAAGTAGCGCCGCAGATTGAAGAGGCAATTACTATTCCGCTTCTACACATTGCTGATGCCACGGCAGAGCAGATAAAAAATCAGGGGTTAGGCACTATAGGGTTGCTCGGTACAAACTTTACCATGGAACAGGATTTCTACGCTGGTCGTCTAAATGAGAGATATGGACTGGAAGTGCTCATTCCATCGAAAGAGGATCGTGAAATTGTACACCAGATAATTTACAAAGAATTGGTTTTGGGCATTGTAAAGGAAGAGTCCCGCCAAAAGTTTCTAACAATAATGAATAAACTGGTGGATCAAGGAGCGGAAGGGGTCATAGAAGGCTGCACGGAAATAGTTATGCTGGTTCAGCAAGAGCATACTGATATTCCGTTATTTGACACTACAGCAATACATGCACAAAAAGCCGTTGAAATGGCGTTAGGCAGTAAGTCAAAATAACTTACACATCTTATATAGTTGTCAACATACATACATGGTCATCAGCCTAACCGCACAGCTTGATAAATCGACCTGTGCGGTTAGCTCTCATCTTGTAATTTCAATTACTTTTTTACCGCCCGTCGAAGCATCGCGGAGATCCCGCCATCGGGGCTTCGCTCAAGGTGCAGAGCTCGCAGAGACATACTTAGTATGGGTAATATTGATTCTTTATTCGCTCAACAGTAGAAGCATTTACCTCAAATGGGTTCTCAGGTTTTGTTGGAATACTAAGGTTCTCTAATTTAAAGGGAATATCTCTTAATTTACGGTTGTATGCTTCTATCATTAAGTATTCGAGATTTAAAACATCCTCAATATTGTATGAAAGAAGAGTTTCTAATGATTTTTCATTTCTTTTGCTCTTATAATCATTCCACAACAAGACAGCAAAAAAGCCATCAACATCTGCAAGGCTACCAGTCCTTCCAATCCCTAATTGCCTTTCACATGATTTTAGCCCCCCAGAATAACCAAGGCTATGCAGGATGTATCTTAAATCAAGGTGGGAATGGGGTATGCTAATTCCAAAATAGCTTTCAATAAATGGAATATCAAATGTTTTTCCATTGTATGTAATTATCACTTTGTATTGTTTGATGTCCTTTTTGAAATAGTCTAAATTCTTTCCATGTATGTAGTAATTGATATTCTTTCCATCATATAGTGCAATCGTTGTGATTATATCTCCTGGCGCACATAGCCCTGTTGTTTCAATATCAATGTAGGCTGTTTCGTCTTGATATTCTTTGAAAAGTCGCCAATGCTCTTTTGATGGTAAATTATCATAAAAATAGCGGGCATCTTTGCTTCGTATTTTTTCTTTTGATAAGTGAATATGGTCCACAATTTTCTTTCGTTTATTTAATGAAAAACATTCTGGAGGTGTCTTGAGAAAATCATCCATTGTTTTTACCCCACTGCTCCATATTCTCCTCTCAGTAACTCCACCTACGGAAGGGATATGTGAAAAACTACTATTCAACATGAGGCGTTCCTTTGAGTGACAGTACAGGGTCAGCCCTTGACCCCAATCCCTATTAATTATACGTGACTAAAAATCAACAAGCCCCAATGCCTTTCTCAAAATCACCAGGGCATCGCCTACATTAATCACCCCATCGGGGTTAGGCTGCCCTTGGGCATCCAGAGGAGCCACATCTCCGTGTGCTGTGTCTTCCTGGGTGGGTGTCTCGAGGGTAAGAGCAAATCGGAGGGCCACCAGTGCATCGCCTACATTTACCTTGCCATCACGATTTCCAAGGGGGGCTACATCACCGTCTGCCTTTGATGTGGGATCAGTGCCTGCCTGATATTCCTCCAAGTTAGTTGCTCCGTCTCCATCATAATCACCGTTAGCACCCTGGCTGAGATCGCCGAAATAGCCTCTTTCCCAGTAATCTGGAAGCTCATCACTATCCGTGTCGACATACTCCTCCGCCCCCATATCAACTATTGCAGTGCCGTCATCGTCCCCATCAAATATTCTTGGATTATCCTCATAGTCTGTATCGGGGATCCCGAGGGCGCTGTTATTTCCCTTATCTATGCATGGAGATGTTGCCTTAAGGTGCAAGTCATTGTTTGAAGGGTCAACAAAGAAAGGGTCGGCATTGATATTGCCTTCGCCTGTATACCCACCCTGGATGTTACAGTATGTGACAATGGGGGAAGAAGTATCATAATTGTAAATCTCAGGGCCATCAGGGGCAGTATTGGCCCAGAGAATGCAGTTGGTGATTGTTGGGGTGGAAGAATGATTGTTTCCGATTCCTCCGCCATAACTGGTTGCAATGTTTTCTGAGAGGCTACAGTTGACAATGGAAGAAGAGGAATTGTCATTATAGATTGCACCACCATGGGTTGCTCTATTATCCGATAGGCTACAGTTGGTGAGGGCAGGAGAAGATGTATCGATGTACATACCACCTCCACTGGCGGTGGCACTGTTCCCAGTGAAGCTGCACTTTTTGATATTTGAAGAACTCTCAGCATCATTAAAAATCCCCCCGCCGTACTTTGAGGTATTAGCCGTGAAACTGCAATTTGTGATTGTAGGGGAGGATTGGTAGTTATAGATCCCGCCGCCCAGCTTGGTTGAATTATTTTCTGAGATTGTGCAGTTATCTATTGTGGGAGATAATTTATAATTTTCTATTCCTCCTCCATTGCTAATGGCGCTGTTGCCAGTGAAGATGCAGTTCTTGATAATAGGTGAGGATTCTCTATTGTAAATCCCGCCGCCGTATTCCGCACTGTTTTCAGAGATTATACAGTTAGTAATACTGGGGGAAGATTGATAAATATATATTCCTCCTCCCACGTGATCCGGCGAGCTTCCATTGGCATTGCCACCTGTGATGGTAAGGCCATCGAGGGTGGCATCTGCTGTTATGTAAAAACAATGATAGACCGAGCCTTGACCATCTAATGTTGTCACATTGCTGGAATAGTCTCGTTGATCTCTCTGGGTCTCTCCACCGGTAAATCCACCATAAATAGCCACGGCCTTATCTACATTAACCGGAGAGGATAGCTCATAAGTCCCCTTCTTCAGCCATATCTCGTCGTTTTTGCTGGCAGCATCTATTGCAGCCTGAATTGTCCTAAATGCCTTGTCCTGGCTTGTGCCATCGCCTGGGACGGCTATTGTCCCATCCACATACCAATAATTCCTCTGAGACGCGTTATCAAAGAGCCATAGTTTTGACTGGTCATCAGGGTCCATCAAAACAGCCTTTCCGTTTTCAACGATCAGATGGCCGCCGACGGGCGTGTCCGAGACCTGCTCAACACCGGTCCCATCAACATTCATCCAGTAAAGATGAGAAGTCTGGAACCCGTCAATGTAATATATTTTTCCATTGTCAATCTTGTAACTGCTGGTATGGCCCGGAGCATCAAAAGAGTTCCTTGCCCCGCTGGCAATATTGTAGGTCACCAGACGTTCGAATTCGTTGGGGTAAGAGCCTTCTTCATGAAAAATTACTGTTGTGCCATCGGTATCAACATTTTGTGCGATAAAAGCATCCGAGGCCACAGATATTGTGAAATGATTGTCTGCCGCAATGTCATAGACATGGACCCTGTCTGCACAGAACATTGCATATCCATTGTTGATGTTGAAGCTATGGGCATATTCAGAGATCATGTTTGAACTTTTCCAGACAGTTGTGCCGGACAATGTCTTCACGTACACAAAGTATTCATTTAGCACAAAATCGGTCTTATCGTACATCACATGATTACCGCCAATATCCGTATTGTTAGACGCATACGTGAGGTATGTGTCAATCTGGGTCTTGGAGCCGCTTGGAATATCGTACACCATTATCTTGCCATTCTTGTCCGGGGTTGACACTATGTTGTAAGTTTTATAGAGAACGGTGTTGCCGTTAATAGCTGCAAGAATAGTGGGGTTGCCGCCTTCTTGGATATTCGTGACAGTATCTGTCTTGTGGTTGTATAGCTTCACCTCCTTGGGCGGCCATTCGCTGTTTGTGTAGGCCACATAATCACCGCTGAAGTCATACCATGCAATGTCACCGGCAGAATCGAGAATCAGGGTCGGAGAAATTGCCGCCTGTGTGGTTAAAGCCATCAATGGAATCAGGCCTAATGCTAAAATAACAAAAACCGGAATAATCTTGATTGATTTCATAGCCAGGTGACCTCCCTAATATATAAATAAATTTACTTGCTAACAGGAACTCCCTTTTTGTGGAAAGGAGCATAGAAAATTTATCATTGCGTGTCAAACACAACTTTGATTTCGCTCTTTGAAAACTACGTTTTTATCTTTTTCGCCGTTTCACTAAAACCACGTTTGATTAAAAAATTAGTAAGCGTTCACGATTCAAAGGTTCATTCCGCCACAAGAACGGCGGGCAGGCAAATAAAAAAACGCCTCTCAATTAAAAAAATTGACATTTTTTTCAATTGTCACTTATCAGGCAACAGCCCGATCTAGTTTTGTCCTCCTGTAACCCATCTATCATCCAGTACTAATTGTCTGTTGACTCAGGAACCACACCTTCTAAAGATTCCTTGAACGGTTCCAGGGCCTGTTTGATATGTTCTAATTGGTTTGGCAATCTCTTCTGACACAACCTTTTATCCTGCTCATCGATCATTACAATGAAATTATTGCTTGAATATAAATCTATTCCTGCGTATACTTTTTTCTGGAGCCTCCTAAATCCTAAATAAATTTTTCTGGTACAATAGTTTATTTTGATATGGGAATGGAGGTGCCTGTACCTTAACTGTTATGCCCTTTATATTCCTACAACGTCACTTGCTATTTTAGATGTCATTTCGAGGAGCGAAGCGACGAGTAACGTAGAAGACGGAATAAAAGCCAAGTAAGATGTGTAAGTTATTTTGACATACTGCCCAATCATTGAAGTCGATTCAGGGCAACACGCGGTAGAAACAAAGAAAGATACGGAAAGAGATGAATGGCTTAGAAGTCAGGTATTAAAAGTTATCAGATTTTGGAATAATAAATTAGTAACGTTATACTCAGGGTATTTTATCTGTCTGTGCGCTGCACGAAGACAGGGAGGCGGTACGAGATAAACTGTTTTTCGCACCCTCCCCTTAATCCCCTCCCATCAAGGGAAGGGAAAGAGAGGAAGGAACTTCCATCGAAGGAGGGGGGGAAAGAGAGAAACCCCAATCAATGGAGGGGGATTTACCCACTTGAAATGGGAAGGAACCTGATAAAAACACTTTTATCCCTCGATTATAGTGTAAATGGCAAAGCAACTGAAATGTTAGAAAAAGGTTGTCAAGGTTTTATACAAAAGCCGTATAAGTTAAGAGAGGTTTCTCAAAAAATAAAAGAGGTGTTGGACAAAAAAAAGGAGTGAGCTGCCTTTCTATCAAAAAAACTTAGAAAATAGGGAAAAAGAACTGAATGCTAACAAATAAATTATTAGTAGGAGATTAAAAATGAAAAAGATAGTCACTGTTTTCTCAGGAATAATTTACTTGCTTTTGTTTTTTTCCACTTCTTCTTATTCTTCTATCCGGACTGAAAAAACCCGATCAGCAGCGCCCATTAAAATCAAAGAATGTTATAAAAGGCCCCCTCTTTCATTTATTGAAAACCAGGGCCAGGTTGATAGAAATGTCTCATGCTACGTCAAAGGCAATCAAGGGGCTATTTATTTTACTAAAAATGACATTGTCTATGACCTTATCTCCAGACATAGCTCCCCTCTTTTAAAAGAAACTAATCCTGAAGCAATCAGGCGTTTTTCCTTTGCCATTAAACCCTTGGATACAAATAAGGATGTGAGGCTTTTTTTACGAACCGAACTGCCTGGAAAGCTTAATTATCTTACTGGTAAGGACCCGAAAAAATGGCACACAGGTGTCTCTATATACAAGGAGGTTATATATAAAGATCTTTATAAAGGTATAGACCTTAAAATATATGGCGCTGATCTTCAGATGGAATATGATTTTATTGTCTCTCCCGGGGCGGATCCATCGATTATTGCAATGGCATGTATAGGGGTGGATGCCTTGGAAGTGGACAAAAAAGGGGATCTTCTTATTAAGACTCCCCTTGGTGAGATAAGACACTTGAAACCCATAATCTATCAGGAGATAGACGGTGTCCGCCAAATTACAAAGGGCCAATTTGTAGTGGCTGAAAACACTTTTTCTTTTTTAGTCGGCAACTATAATAAAGCGTATCCCCTCATAATAGATCCTGTTACCCTTTCCTATTCTACATACCTCGGTGGAAACTCAAATGATGTTGCAAATTGTATTGCTATCGATACGTCAGGAAATTCATATGTAACTGGAACTGAATGGTCAACTGATTTCCCTACTGCAAATGCCTACCAGGATAAAAAGGGGGGTAATTATGACGTTTTTGTCACAAAATTCAACTCCGCTGGAAATGTCCTTTCCTATTCTACATATCTGGGCGGGAGCAAGCTGGACTATGGTCAAAGTATTGCAGTAGATTCATCAGGAAATGCATATATAACAGGTCAGACCAAATCATCGGACTTTCCTACAAAGAATGCATACCAGGAAACCTATGCAGGAGGAGAAAATGATGGAGACGCCTTTGTAAGCGTACTCAATTCCGCTGGAAATGCCCTTGCCTATTCTACATATCTGGGTGGAACTAAAGGTGATTTTGGCTATGGCATTGCTGTTGATACATCAGCAAATGCATACATAACAGGATATACCATTTCAACAGACTTTCCCACGGTAAATGCATATCAGCAGACCCATGGAGGTTATCAGGATGCCTTTGCCACCAAGATTAATTCCACCGGAAGCATCTTATACTCTACCTACCTGGGAGGAAATAGTGTTGATATTGGACACAGCATTGCAGTCAATGCATCAGGAAATGCCTATGTAACGGGTGAGACCTCCTCAGACGATTTTCCCACGGTGAACCCATACCAAGTGACGCGAGGTGGAAGCTATAATGCTTTTGTCACCAAGTTTAACCAAAATGGCGATACTCTTATCTACTCTACTTATATTGGCGGGAGCATTTCAGAAGGAGGAGAGGATATTGCTGTTGATGCATCGGGAAATGCCTTTGTGACAGGATATACCTTCTCAACAGACTTCCCCACGGTAAATGCATACCAGGGAACCTATGCAGGAGGAGAAAACGATGGAGACGCCTTTGTCACAAAATTCAACTCTGCTGGAAATACCCTTTCCTATTCTACATATCTAGGCGGGAGCAAGATGGACTATGGTAAAAGCATTGCTGTCGATACATCAGGAAATGCCTACGTAACAGGGGAAACTTACTCTGATGACTTTCCCACAAAGGATGCTTACCAGGATGTTCATGGAGGAGGACCTAGTGATGTATTTATCAGCAAATTTAATTTTGGGGATTCTGAGAGTGATTATTATGTAGATGGAACAAATGGAGATGATATTCTTGGCAATGGAACATCCGCATTACCCTGGCAAACAATAAAGAAAGGCGTTGCAAGTCTTCAACCAGGGGAGACATTGATTGTAAGGGATGGAATTTATTCCGGGGAGGAGAATAATATTAGTGGAGAATATGGTGGCTATGACAATATGCCGTCCGGCTCATCCGGCAAATATATTACAATAATGGCTGAACATTATTTAGGTGCTGTTATTGATGGAGGCAACCTTTATCGACCTGTGTTTATCTGGAATACCTCATATATAATATTTAAAAACTTTCACTTTAAAAACGCAGGCACGGATAATGGGGGGGCTAATTTTCGTGCGCAGGATTGCGATCACATAAAGGTATTAAACTGTGTGTCTGAAGAGTCCTATTTTGGGCACTTTTGGTTTTATAACTCAAAATACTGCCTTGTAGAAGATTGCGCTTCATGGGGGAGAAGCGCATACAGCTATGTATTTGTCGGAGAATATGATGATTACACAAGATCAAGATATAATGTGGTGAGACGCTGTTTGGCACGACGTGATGTACATTATTATCCGGATCATCAAGCAAACCATTTTGCATCTTTCGTTGCTTACTGGGCCGACCACACCTATTTCCAGAATTGTATATCTATCGATGGCATTCATATAGAAGATGAAAATAATGTTCCAGATGATGATTGGATTGCCACTACTGTATTCTTTACAACGAACGGGGCATCAAACTATTTTGTAAACGGTTGCATTGCTGTTAATGATATAGGGCAGATTGCGAGTTGTTCACCTGGAGACAGTGAGGCAATCACCTTTATGAATAATGCTGTCTGGATGAATAACAACTCTACCTTCGGCATTTTGGCGATCGGACAAAATGCAAACTATACGGCAATCAACAATACACTGGCAAATGTCCGGGGGACAGGCGATTATCAGGGATCCGGTATCGGAAGAACCGAGGGTGTTATCCAGGCCATCGAAAACAACATCCTTGTCAATAATCGCATCGGATTAGACAGAATTCCCGGTAACAACTCCTATAATGTACTTTACAATACAAATAATTATAATGAGACGAGCCCGGGGACAGGTGAGGTTGTCAATATTGATCCACGGACAAGCGGATTGAGCTATGTTCCTCGTATTGAGGATAGTTCTGCATTGAAAACCCTGGGAAAGTCCGGCACTCAAGCAGGGGCCCAAATTGTGAAGCGTATCGGAGTATCTGAAAGCCTTTACGGTGAGTCAGGATGGGATACGATTACAAACGAAAATTTATGGCCCTGGCCCAACGAAGATATCCTTAAATCAAAAATATCCTCTTATAATCTACATGGAGTTAATGGTAAACGGGGTTTTTGCTCGGCTGGGAACGGGCTTTATGGAGGACCCATAACACTAACGTCTTACATCTGGGAGTATCTTGGTAACCCCTGCCCCATAGAATTTTATGGTACTACCGCACTACCTACGGTCACAACACATAATGCTACATCGGTGAATAGCAGTTCAGCCACCTTGAATGGCACAATTAACCCCAATGACATATCTACTACCTATTACTTTGAGTACGGCACGGATATGAATTATGGAACGACTACTGCGACCGGAAACGCCGGATCTGGCACTGACGATGTACAGGTGAGCGCTGATATAACAGGGCTAAGCGACTTAACGTATTATCATTTTAGGGTTGTCGCTACAAATACCGGTGGAGCAAACTATGGATCTGATCAATATTTTAATACACATAACCTTGCTGTACCAGTAGTGGGACAACTTGCAATTAGCAACATATCATCAACAGGCGCTACAACCGGGGTGTATATAATTGACGATGGTGGTGCCAGTATAACTGAGTGTGGGATAGTTTATGCAACCTCGGAAGGTCCAACGACAGCTGATAATAAAATTGTTGCAAGTGAGTGCTCAGGGGAAAATATTTCATTGACAGGCTTAAACCCGGATACCACGTATTATGTGCGAGCATATGCGATCAATTCAATTGGTACGTATTACAGTGTTGAGACTTCGTTTACCACTGAGAGTGCTTCTTTCTCCGTCAGCCTTGTAAATCCGGAAAACGATGTTACAGATGTGCTTGTTGATACAATTATCACTGTAACCTTTTCAGAGACCATGGATGCCTCCACAATCACAACTGAATCCTTTTCATTGACGAACGGCGCTGTTACTGTATTGGGGGCAGTGTCATGCAATAACAATACTGCAACGTTTACACCGGCTTCAAATTTAGATTACAATACCATCTATACTGCCACCGTCACAGCAGACGCAAAAAATTTGTCCGGGGATCCACTTCAAGATGATTATATATGGTCTTTCACCACCGGCGCCTCTACCGAGGTAACACTTTGGACATTTGGCACTAATATAGAGGCTGCTGATGGAGACATAGAATTTTATCAGACATGGAATAATGCTCATAGCGATTTTTATGTACACGATATTACCTATCAAAGTGATGGAGCAGATGTAAAGGGATGGGTCTTGCAGCCAAAAACTACCGGGCCACATCCAGTATTAATCTGGAATAGAGGAGGCGCCGGCCACTGGGAAGAGATTGCATGGCACGCCAATGACGGCAGCGAAACACTCTACAAGAATGAATTATTTCTCTACGCCGCAGCCGGTTATGTCGTTGTTTGTACTCAATACAGGGGAAACGGGAGAACCGTATTATTAGGCCATGATGATAGATTTAACCCAACATCTCCGCCGACTGCCAGCGACTTCGCAAGTGGGACTGACCCATTTATTGAGGATAATGATAATGATTATAGGGGAGGGATCGAAATTAATGACGTTATTAACCTCCTGCCCCTGATCCAGAAATTGTCTACAACTAATGGAAATAATGGGCTGAAAATAAATATTAATCTGTCACAGATAGCTATGATGGGGATATCCCGGGGAGGAACAGAAACCTATATTGCTCTCCGTGAGCTATCTGAAAAGGGTAAGTATGGAGGATTGCCATCCATTAAAGCTGCAATAATTAAAGGGGCTGGTTCCCATTATCCTGATTGGCTAAAAGATGTGTTTGAGGAAAAAACTATCTGGCATGAACTGTATGGTTCAAATACCCTTTCTCCACGCAAGGCAGCAGCAGCAATCTCAGGAAACTTCGATTGGACCTATCCCGATGATTATGATGATACTGGTGACCCGGGATATGTTTTTTGGTCATTTTTCCCTGAAACAGGAGATTTTCCTCTTTGGAATGACAATGATTTAAAAAATGATGAGTGGCCTGAATCCGGATTTAGTGTCCATCCTAATTATCCATACTATAAGATTTACAGCGAAGAGTATTACGCTCGTTCTGCTATTTTGTGGGACTCTTTTTGGTCGCAAAATCAAATTCCATTATTAATATTACACAGCAAAGGTGATACACAGGTATTATGGAATGATGCTCAGGATATATATAATAAAATTATTTCTATTGGCAACTCCTCCTTGTATACCTTAAAATTATTTGATGACAGTGATGACAATTGCGAGGCATGTTCTTTCTTGAGGTCTGCTATTGGAAAAAAGCTTTATTGCGACCACTGGCTTATTGAAAACAATTATGGATTTGATGACGTTATATCATGGCTGACTGCACAGTTTGCAAATGATTCAGTGGTTAACCTGACCATTGACTGTTGTAATGCCTCACCTGCAATTCCCGGCCAGGCCCATTCGGTTACTATCGGCATAGATACAAAAGGATTGACTTTATTAGGATTAGGAGTAATTTTCACCTTCGATCCGAGCCAGCTTACACCAACAGGCGCAAGCGCCATATCCCTTGCCCAAGGGGGCACAGTTCAAACCACTGTCATTTCCCCAGAAAATTACTTGGTTCAATTAAGCTATACAAATGGCTTTAAAGGGGCAGGAGATATCATTAAGATTGATACCACTATTGCATCTAATCTTTGCAATCTTTCTGAGGCACCATCCACACTGCAGGTTGGCATAGCTGCTGGAACTTGCGATATAGATCTCTACTGTTGCTCGCCAGATGGTGATATTGCGCCACTTGGAAGTCCTGATGGGCAGGTAAATGTTGGTGATGCACTGGTTGGCCTGCGTTTTGCTCTGGGCTTGGAGCCGGGACACCCTACAGCAAATGAACTCTGCCACGGTGATGTCGCACCATTAGACACAAGCAACCAGCCCAGTCCTGACGGCGAGATTACCGTAGGCGATGCCTTGGTGATACTGAGAAAGGCATTGGGCCTTATTTCTTTCTAACATACATGGGGTGGGCCGTAGCTCTAATGTATTTAAGGAAGAAAGATATTGCGAGAGGGAAATTAACGGACAATGTCACCTTTAAAAATAATGTCAAGAAAAGCCTAAAAGCTATGTCTATTTAAAAAATTCAACACGCAACGGGTATATTCTTTGGGCTGGTTCTCATAGGTATTGTGGCCACAGCTCGGCAAAACAGCAAGCTCCCCACGAGGAAGATGCCTGTAAAAGGCTACCCCCTGCCCTATTTCAAAGAGAAAACTCCTGTCAGGATAAAGAACGAGGCCGGGGCAAAGGACATCGATCAGTTGAGGTCTGAGGTCAAATATATCTTTGCCATAGGCCCCGCCATATCTTCTGAATTGATTGTAAAGTTTTTCTGCAAAATCCTTTCCGTGCCATTTGATGAATTTTTGTCTTTGCGCCGGTTTTAACTCTTGAAAGACATTTGGAAATTTTTGATTGTTGAATTCGGACATGGGAATTTCGCTGTAGCATTGCGTACTTGCGGCAGCGATCGTCTTTACCCGAGCAGGAAATTTCACTGCATAGTCGATTGCAATTACTCCCCCTTCACACTGCCCTACGAGATGAAACAAATCTATTTGGAGGGTGTCCATCAATTGGTTCAGCTCATTTACGCTCTCTGAACGAAACCTATCGCTCGTATAGAATTCCTCAAAATCACTACCCCTTTCTGACTGTCCATACCCTCTTCTATCATACATAACTACCCTGTAGCCTTTTTTAACGAAACGTGGGTATATATTCTTCCACATTTTGGTACAGCCAAAACCATGATGGAGAAATACTATAGTATCACCATAACCATGAATCTCGTAATATATCTTTATTCCGTTTATAGTTTCAAAAGACATTCATACCTCCATGTATAATTACTCAGGTGGTTAGTCTGAAGGTCCCGCCAAAGATAGGCGGGATTAGGGAAAACGGAATACAGCTCGTTTTAAGGACATGTTTGGTGTTAGAATCTACTCTATTTCCATCAAAGTGCGTCAATAGTACTTTTTGAACTCCTTCAGCCTTCAGCCTTAACAGCTTCATCCTGACTACGTGAGTAGTCACCATATTTCATTAAATTGTTTGGTGAACGACAAACAGGTCCTCCTCTTTTCTAATCAGACTGCAAAGAAAGCCCTGATAGAGGTAAAAATGTCCCCTCCTTGGTTGTCAGCACTATGGAATAATAGTGTTTGCGTGTCAATGGGAAAGTCATGATATGACGATTAAGCTTTCCGTATTTCAGAACTCCCTGATATGTTTGTATATCATAGGAAGTTTTCAGGGTTATCATTATCATGATATTTCAACAAATTCAAGAACATCCCCAAGACAAATAAAGTTGACAAGTCATATCTATCTTGTTATCATATGACGAAATAATATCGATGGAGGTTTTGGCATGCAAACTGTGGCTGTATCACCAAAATATCCAGTCGTTATACCAAAAAAAATCAGAGAGTCACTGCATCTTCACTCCGGTCAAAAAATGCAGGTTATAGAATATAATGGGCGAATCGAACTTATCCCGGAACGAGATATCAGAGAACTCCGCGGG
>Ga0307991_1001657_pt1 | contig 15475 bp, 12 predicted proteins | sample EllFjometagen131_FD_203146 | JGI IMG/M metagenome (GOLD analysis project Ga0307991, IMG submission 203146) | Marine microbial communities from Ellis Fjord, Antarctic Ocean - #131 | ecosystem: Environmental > Aquatic > Marine > Unclassified | place: Southern Ocean | collected 2014-10-08
GCTAAAAAACCACCGATCAATCCCTTAAAAAGACTTGCAACATCTTCCCAGAAAAATAAAGTACAACAAATTCCTGCGGTTAAAACACAAAAACCTAAAACCCACAATGCAACTTTTTTCATTTTCTTAAAACTCCTCTAGCTAAAGACATTACTTCTTCCAGCGACGATGCATCCAGCTCCACTCCTGTGGATATTGTCGAACATATTTCTCGATAACCTTTGTAATTTTAACAATCGTTGCTTCAATAGTCTTTTTTTCATCTTCACGCTCTTGAATAGCAATAGGCTTATCAAACACAATCTTATGCATGCCGTTATCTTGCCGTATTATAAAAACCGGCACAATTGGCGCTTTAGTGCGCATAGCAAAAACAGCTGGACCTGTTGCCGTTGCTGCTTTTTTCCCAAAGAAATCAACAAATACTGATCCCTCGCTTCCCGAATGTTGATCCAAAGGAATAAATAAAAACTCATTATTACGAAGTGCCTCAAGAGATCTTACAACACATTTTCTACGAGGATGCGTATAAATAACATTCAACCCAATACGTTTTCTAAATTTTCTAAAATATTCTTCGACCTTTTGATCTCGAGCAGAACGCATAATTACTTTTGTCAAATAACCCTCTTGAGCAATACGCAATAACAACAATGGAAAATTTCCAAAATGTGCACTCACAGCAACGACACCATTGCCTTGAGCAAGAGCGTCGTCAAGATAATGCTTATTTTCAAAGACCACTTTTTCTTTAATGATTTCCGGATGACCTGTAGAATATATCAACTCAATCATCCCTTTACCGAAACCATAGAAGCAAGATCGAAATATTTTCTTAATTTCAGCTTCTGTTTTTTCTTCACCAAATACAGTGCGAAGATTTTCAATGGCAATGCGTTTTTTCCGACCAATAAACAAAAATCCTATTGCAATAATCACATCTCCAAAAGAACAAGCCAGCGAATAAGGTAAATGATTTAAAATAAACGAGACAATATACAATGCATATCGAGCCATCGCGCGTTCAAATCGTTTTGTTATGTTGCTTGCCATAATATTTCTTAACGCTTATATCCAAATTTGCGCAAAAGATCTTTGCGCCAAATAATATCGTCTTTGTCCTCAACACCTTTAGGTTTTAGCCCATCCATGACACCCAAGATTCCGCACGATTCACCATTATCAGCTACAACAACTTCCACAGGATTTGCTGTGGCTGCAAATATTGAACACACTTCTTGGATCGATTTAATCTGATTTAAAATATTAATTGGAAATCCATCTCTTAAAGCAACAATAAACATATGTCCAGCAGATATCCTTTGTGCGTTTTCAACTGCAATTTTTTTAAGTTCTTCATCATTTCCTTCAACGCGTATCTTGCAGGCACCAGACGCTTCACAAAAAGCAATACCAAACTTCACAGAAGGAGCCGCAGAAATAATTGTTTCATACAAATCTTCAACGGTTTTAATAAAATGCGCTTGTCCGATAATAACATTAACATCTTCCGGTTTTTCAACTTTAATCGATTTAATTTCCATTAATTTAAGCCTCTAAGAAAATCCTTAAACAGATTTATGTGGTAAAATTTCCATGATCTTTGGAATCAGACCATTTAAGTCAATCGGCTTTGTAATATGAGCAATCCCACCTGCCTCAAGCTCAGCTTTCACATCATCCTCAGAATCTTTAGCTGTTAAGAAAACAACTGGAATAATCTTTGTTCTTTCGTCTGCTTTTAATTTTTTGCAAACTTCACGCCCTTTCATCCCAGGCAAAATAACATCTAACAAAACCAAATCTACATCTTTGTTTTGCGCAATTTGCAAGCCTCCCTCGCCAGTATTAGCCGAAAGTACCTGATATCCAACATCTCTAAGCCCGCTTTCTAAAAGCTTAACCATTCCTCGATCATCATCCACAATTAAAATTGTTTGTGCCATTGTTATTCCTCCTTAGAAATAAATAATTATCAAATTAATTTCTTCGTAATCTGATCGCTGCACCCACTAGTATAACGCCAAAACAAAGATATGTAAAAATATCTCCAAACTTTGTATAAAAGGTTTTTTCTTCAGTTAAATACACATTGGCTGTCGCAAAACCAGAAACATACGTTCGTCGGCCCGATGAATCCTGAACAGTTTTATACATTTGACCCACAGCATTAATAAATCCGCTCACACCTGTATTCGCTGCTCGAATAAGCGGAACTTTATTCTCAACACTTCGAAATATCGCATTCTGTGCATGCAAAAAAGGCTCTGAACTATCTTCAAACCATCCGTCATTGGTAATATTAACTAAAAATTTGGCTCCCTTTAAAACAAAATTCCGCGAAAGTTCTGCTATCGTATCTTCAAAGCAAATCAAAACACCAAAAGGATTTCTTTTACCCTTATCCCCATAGCTTGAAAATAACGTATACTCTTTTCCGGTCTGAAAATCTTCAAATGGTACAAGAGCACCAAGCCAGGGAAATTCTTTGCGAAATGGCAAATATTCACCAAACGGCACAAGGTGAAGTTTATCATGTCTCTTAACAGCTTCTCCGCTTGAATCCAATAAAATTGCTGAATTAAAATATGAATCGTTTTCTCTGGTTATAACACCAATTAAAACAGGAAAATCTGTCACACGAACAAAATTCTGAACATTCACGAAACGCTTAGGATTCTCCCACATAAAACCAGGATATGCCGTTTCAGGCCAAATAATTATATCAGGTTTAGTTTTGGCAGCAGCTCGCGTCAAATCAAAATAATCATTAAGGATAGCCGGCCATAAATCATAATTCCATTTTCGTTCTTGCTCAACGCTACCCTGAACAACTGAAACTCTAATCTGATCCGTATATACAATATTTTGTATGCGATAATAACCGTAAAAAAAACACAAACAAACAAAAAGAAAAGCAACGCCAAGAGTCATTATTTTATATTTCTTATTTTCTTTTAAATCAGTCAAAATTTCTTTTAACGCCAAATTAAACATAACAAGCACAAAAGAAATACCATAAACACCGGTTATGTCAGCTATCTGAATAAAAATAATATTTTCCGACTGGCTATGACCTATAGAAGCCCACCCGAGACCACTAAAAAGATGTGCCCGCATAAACTCTAAACACACCCACAGGCTTGGCAAAACAAAAGCTTTTATTAATGGATTCTGCTTCTTTAAAAAACGATATCCGAGTGCAAAAATTGCAGGATAAAACGCAAGATAAAAAACCAAGAGCAACACTGCGATACTCACCGTATACATAATCCAATAAAAAATCATTAGAAAGAACAAAACTCCAAACAAATACCCTATAGAAAACGACTCTCGATAATTCTTATTATCTAAAGCAAAAAATAACGGCACAAGTGCAAAAAAAGCCAAAACAGATATGCTAATCTTAGGAAAAGCAAACGCAAGCAAAAGCGCTGACAAAAAACACAACGCAGATGTTTTTCTAAACGATCGTATGATCCAACTATTCTTTAGAAAATTCATTCTTTAATATTACCGCCCACAACATTTTTTATATTTCTTTCCACTTCCACAAGGACAAGGATCATTGCGTCCAACTTTTTCAGAATCACGCACAACCGACTCTGGCCTAAAAGGTTGTCCTCCTGGCGCGCCTTGAGGCCCCTGAGGTATCAAAGCCTGAGATTTGTCTAAGCTTGAAAAATCGCTATGCACAAGCTCTTGAGGCAAAGAACTAAAAACGCTTTTAAATCGCGATTGCTCTTTAGCTGGCTCAACTCTGAAAACCATCTCAACGGCATCTTGAACAATTGAATGATACATTGTCTCAAACATTCCAAACGCTTCATGCTGATATTCAACCAAAGGATCTTTGTGCGCAAAAGCACGAAGCCCAATGCCCTCTTTAAGTTGATCCATAGAATAAAGATGATCTTTCCACTTATTGTCAATCATTTGCAAAAGAACAATGCGTTCTAGTCCACGCATTTGCTCAATACCAATCAAATTTTCTTTTTGCTCATACAACACAATAACTTTTTCAATAAAAATATTTTCAATCTGCTCTTGAGTCATCGGTTCTAAATCTTTTTGAAATGATTGAATATCTAAACCAAAATTTGTTTTCAGCGCAACAACCAACCCTTCAATATCCCATTGTCTTTCTTCTTGTCCTGAAAATAAATATTGAGCAACCATATCAAAAATAGAATTATGAATTCCATCAACAACGCGCTCTTTTGTATGTTCTCCCTCTAAAACAGAACGTCTAAGCTCATAGATAACTTCTCGCTGACGATTCATAACATTATCATATTCCAAAAGTTGTTTTCGAATCTCAAAGTTATGCGTCTCAACGCGTTTTTGAGCAATTTCAATAGCACGACTAACTAGAGGATGTTCAATAACCTGACCTTCTTCCATGCCGAGAGTATCCATCATGCTCATAATCCGATCTGATCCAAATAAGCGCATTAAATCATCTTGAAGAGAAACAAAAAATCGAGATGAACCTGGATCACCTTGCCGACCACTACGACCTCGAAGCTGATTATCAATACGTCGCGATTCATGTCGCTCTGTTCCTAGGACATGCAGGCCACCTGCAGCAATGACTTGATCATGTTCTTTTTCAACCTCCTTTTTAAATTGAGACAAAAACTTTGTATACAATTCTTCAGAAGATTGATCAGAATCTTTTTCATCCTTACTTTGGCTTTCGACTAAACTTCGTGCAAGATGTTCAGCATTACCACCTAAAACGATATCCGTTCCACGTCCAGCCATGTTCGTTGCAATCGTTACAGCTTTGTAACGTCCAGCTTGCGCAACAATATGTGCTTCAAGATCATGGTATTTCGCATTTAAAACCTGATGTTCAATGCCCCTCTGCTTTAACATCGACGAGAGAAGCTCTGATCTTTCGATCGAAATCGTTCCAACCAAAACTGGACGACCTTGGACATGAAGCTCTGCAATTTCATCAACAACAGCATCAAATTTTTCTTTTTCTGTTTTATAAATACAATCTGGAAAATTCTTTCTCTGTAAAACACGATTCGTCGGAAGAACAACACAGTCAACTTTATAAATTTGCTTAAACTCGCTGGCCTCTGTATAAGCTGTACCTGTCATACCAGAAAGTTTTTCATACATACGAAAATAATTTTGGAATGTAACTGTAGCCAGAGTCTGATTCTCACGTTCAATCTTAATACCCTCTTTAGCCTCCACAGCTTGATGAAGTCCATCGGACCATCGCCTTCCCGGCATCATGCGACCCGTAAATTCATCAACAATAATAACTTGGCCATCACGAAGAACATAATCAACATCAGCTTTAAAGAATTCTCGAGCCTTAATGGCTTGTAAAATATGATGCCGATATTCGATAGTTTCCATGTCGTGAATATTATCAATACCAAACATCTCAGCAACTCTTTTCTCGCCTTGCTCTGTCATCGAAATAGATCGAGATTTTTCATCAGAAGCATAATCATAACCAGATGACAAGTCTTCACCTTTATGTTTTGCATCAATTTCTTCTTTTTCAGTAACGCGACGCCCTTTAAGATTTGGCACAATCTGATTAGCGCGATAATATTTATCTGTCGATTCTTCCGCTGGCCCAGAGATAATCAACGGCGTTCTAGCCTCATCAATCAAAATACTATCAACCTCATCGGCGACTGCAAAATAATGTCCTCGCTGAACCATGTCATCTTTAAAACTAACCATATTGTCCCGAAGATAATCAAAACCAAATTCATTGTTAGTTCCATAAGTGACATCGCAAGCATATTCTTTTTTTCTCTCCTGCGGCATAAGATCGTTTTGAATAACACCAACAGTTAATCCTAGAAACTCATAGACAGGTCCCATCCACTTACAATCACGCTTAGCCAAGTAATCATTAACTGTAATAACGTGAACACCTTTATCGGTTAAAGCATTAAGATACGTCGGAAGCGTTGCTACAAGAGTCTTTCCTTCACCGGTTGCCATTTCAACAATATTGCCGTTATGCAAAATCATGCCACCAACAAGCTGAACATCAAAATGTCGCATCTTCAAAGCACGCCATGCCGCTTCTCTAACAACAGCAAAAGCCTCTGGTAAAATTCCGTCTAAAACTTCCTGACGCTTTTTAACAAGATAATTTTTAGCTTTATCAACCTCATTTAAAAGATTATCTCGACGCTCATGATCTGATTCATAGCGATACTTCTTCTGAAGATCTTTAAATTGAATTTCTAAAGAATCTGTTGCTTGATGAATTTTAAATTTAAATTCTTGTGTTTTTGCACGCAGCTCATCATCTGTTTTTACTTTAATTTCTGATTCGAGGCTATTAACCTTTGATGCAAGCGTAGCCATCTTCTTCACAACTCCAACAGATGGCAAAGGTAGTTCCTCGGGAAGCTGAATATTAACCTTTGGATCAAGTCGATCAATAAACTTTTGTGCCTTTTTAATAACACTTTTTCGAATTAAAAAATCAAACATAAATAAGCTCCAATTTTGCGGAACGTCAATGACGTAAATTTGTTAAGCGAATTTATCCTGTACGCGAAAAGCGCATCAGGAAAATGAGCTCCGTTTTCCTAAAACCTATATAAAACCAATTAACTACTCTTTTATTTTGCTTTTTTCAAATACGCTTCAATAAACATATCTAAATCGCCATCCATAACTTTTTGAACACTACCAACTTCACAATTTGTGCGATGATCTTTAACCATGCAATACGGCTGAAAAACATACGAACGAATCTGACTACCCCATTCTATTTTTTGTTTCTCTCCGTATTCCGAAGCCATCTTCTTATCTTGTTCTTTTTGTTTACGCTCATATAATCTTGCCTTTAAAACGCGCATAGCAGATTCTTTATTTTGCAATTGCGAACGTTCATTTTGACATTGAACAACAATCCTCGTCGGAATATGCGTTAAACGTACAGCTGAATCTGTAGTATTAACACTCTGTCCACCAGGACCAGAAGAACGAAAAATATCAATACGTAAATCATCTAAATTCACCTCAATATCAACATCATCTTCCACTTCAGGAATTACATCAATCGAAACAAAAGACGTGTGTCGTCTTTTATTAGAATCAAAAGGTGAGATACGAACCAAACGATGAACGCCTTTTTCTGCCTTTAAAAATCCATAGGCCATGACTCCGGTTATTCGAAGTGTCGCACTTTTAACACCCGCTTCTTCGCCATGTAAAATATCAAGAATTTCAACTTTATATTTTTTAGTATCTGCCCAACGCGTATACATGCGCAAAAGCATGCTTGCCCAATCGCAAGACTCTGTTCCACCTGCGCCTGCATTAAGACTTAAAATCGCATTGCTTTGATCAAATTCTCCACCTAAAATTGTTTGAATTTCAACCTGATTAATCGTTTTTTCTAAATCTTTTAAATCAGGCTGAATTTGCTCAACAAGAGATTCATCTTCTTCAGCTAATTCACTAAATTCTCGCAAATCTGAAAGTCTTTTAATTGAATCTTCAAAAGGCTCAACAACCACTTTTAGAGCTTTTAGTTCTCTCATGACTTTATTAGCGCTTGTATTATCATCCCAAAAGTTTGGCTCAGACATTCGACCTTGAATTGCCTCAATTTTTTCCTTTTTATCTACAAGATCCAAAAGACCTTTAAGGCTTTCAAGCTTTTTCTCAAGCTTTTTAATCGTATTTTTTATTTCATCTAACATATATATACTTATAGTAATAATATAAATAACAGAATTTGAGCTGTATTATATCACAAGTCTTTGGAAATACAAGGTTTTGAGCTCTAAGAAAATTTGGTGGGATTTAAGTAAAAATAGGCATAAAAAGGCTAAAATCTTAAACCTTTAAAGCCTTCTAGATCAAAATGATTTTTATAGCGCTGCTTGTCTAACTCCAGGATCCCCGTCAATTGCAAGTTCTTCAAGATTTGCAAAGAATGTCATCCCTGGAATCATTCCGTTGTTAACAAGCTCTCCGTTATGATTATAATCTCGATTATGAAAAAATGCGCTTAGATTAATAGCTGAGCCACTTGGATCGAAACCTCTCACACACATTGATCCATAGAAATCAAGCGAATCGACATCTGTTCCGGCTTCTGCTGAAATTTGATTTTCTGCCATAAGGAAAGCGTCAATTTTTAAAGGAGTCGCTTTAGGTATTGTTGAAGAAAATAAAATTTCGTCTCCTGCAAACAAGCCAACTTGAGGCACAGGATCACCACTAGTAAGAATGTCTCCATTAATGATAATCTTACCTGTAGCAACAATTGCCATAGAATCATAAAATGTTCCACTAACGATAACGTCTCCATCAACATAAATAACCCCGCTGGAAGGAGTGCCACCAGAAATATCCATTGCTTTACTAAAAGATTTATCTGATAAATTAGTATTTCCAGTTAAATATGCATTTGAACTTTGTGCCATTTGTTTATAATTATCAAAATCAACTAATGGAAACGTAACATCATCAACTTCTTCAACTCCATCATCAACTTCAATATTTGGCCCAGGAAAACCTTGCTGATTCATAGTATACAAAGCCTTGCCACCAACATGTGTAGGTTTGCTTGAATCAGCATTCGCATTAAATCTTATCTCAGAGGCCAAAATATCAGAATCAAGTTGAGCTCCAGCTCCAACCGTAATTCCTCCTTGAGCTGACATTAGAAACTTAGCAGGTGTCTGAGAACGAACAACAATATTTAAAGTTCTAGTGTTTAGAGGATTCAAGGAATCTGCTCCCGTAACTTGAAATGGGGTCATACGCCAAGTTCCTTGATCTTGCGCACCAGGAGCAACAATTTGAACATCATACGTTCCAACAATTTTTATCGGATCTGCAAGATCAGCAACATTAACAGGCACAGCTGTGCCGTTCCACCCCATATTCGTACGAAGATTAAAAATTGTAGACTCAACACCCTCTTGCGCGCAGTATAAAGCATTATCTGAAGATTCTTTGACACGCGCGCTTTCAACAAATCCAAACGCACTAATCGCCGCAACTGTTGTAATGCTAAAAACAAAAATAAGCACAGCTAAAACGCCAAGAAGCGCGACTCCTTTTGATTTTCCAATGTTTATATTCATTTTAAAACACCTCATTTCTTTTTTTTAAAAAATCTTAGCCTTTTTTAGTTTCGACAAACAACTTCCTTTTGAACTTCAAAATCAATATTATGTCCATAAACGTCCATTGACAAAACAAGCGTTGCCGTAAGATGCTTGCCCTGAACTAAAAAATTAGAAAGATCAAAATCAACATTTCTTGCTAAAGTAACATTGTTCCCACTTGCATCTTGCCTGTGAATTGTATTATCATTAACAATAATATAATCAATTTGCGCATTCCCAAAATTATTAGGAAAAAAAGGAACTAACGTTCCCGCATCCGGATCAATAGCAATAGGCTCGGGGTATTGAATGCTAATATGCTTATCATCAATTAATTGAATGCTCGTTCCTTCTATAACATCTTCCTCAATAACGCTTAAAACCCCCGAAGCTCTTTGGTTTAAATCAATTTTTGTAATTTCAATCTCATAGTTTAGAAAAGCTGTAAAAAAGATAGAATACAAAACCGCACTAATGACACCAATAACTAGTGCTGATACAACAACCTCAACTATAGTAAAACCCTTTTTATTCATCTTTTCTTTACGCTCCCGTTACCGGTGCAACAACCTCTAAATCAACAACTGTATTTTGACCTGGCAAAACCTCAACAGCACTATCCGAGTCAGAAGTATAATCTAAATAAGTTGCTTGTACCGTATGCTTCATTGGTGTTACATCAAAATCATCAGCGCTAGCTCCAACAGCAGGCCAACTCTCAATAACAGGATTAAAACTATACGATCCATCTGCTAAAGTTGTCGCTGTGTGAACAGTGCCAGTGCCATACTCGGTCAACGTCACTGTTGCCCCTTCAACAAAACTACCGCCACCATCTATAACAACTCCTGAAACAGAACCTATCTTGATAGGCCAAAGCTCAGTATCATAATTAACGTTAGCAAGGTGCTGAATATTTATTTGCGGCGTATCAAGATACTTCCATCCGCAACTTGGACATGAACTACGAGTATAAAATCCAGGTCTTTTGATTGTAACTTTCTTATACCCTTTTTCTATGCACATCTTAGAAGGATCTGGCGAACATGAACAGCATTCATGTTGCCATTTTCCATTTGGTGCAGTTGTATTTGCAGCACGAGTTCCAATCTCAAAAGTACACGAACTATCAAGAAATTTTGTATCTGTTTCCATATTCTTAATATACCCATGAGCATTTCCGCATTCAGGAGTACAGTTGCAATCGTTAACAGTTAAATTCTGGGTATTATTGCCAAGGACAAGCGGACCAACGTATTTATAATCTGAATAAATATTCTTTGCGACATCTATCTCACCACAACAACCTTCTTTTTTAATTGTAGCACGAGCTCTTAGCTTTACATCATTGCTAAACAATGCAGTTGTATTTGAAATTATCATGCTGTAATTCCAGCTCGCATCAACACTAGTAGTCCTAATTTGATAGCCTGATGGCCAATAAGCATAAACATAGCCACTGTAAGCATCTGCAGGAGCCGTGACATGCCCGCTCACTGTTACTTTTGGATTACTAACAAGCTCAACAGGCACAGAAATGATATCGCCTGCCTGAACACAAAGCCGATCGGTTGTAGTATCTCCAAACCACAGATTTGAACAATTAGCATCTACAAGTCCTGTTTCTGGAACAACAGATGAAGACCATCCTTTAGGATGATATTCAAGACCTGATGCCCCATCATCGCAAAAATGACCACATGTCTTTGTATTGTTATAAGGATAATAATATTCATGCATACTGCTTAAATTATTTGCCTTACCTGTGACCAATGTAAAACATTTTGTAACATCTGCAGCAATTTCTTCTGACGTAAATTCAATTTCAAAAGAAAAACCTCCAGCTCCGTTCTTAACGGTGTAAGGATCCCCTGCGCCTTGATCTGCGATAGCGCTATCTTGATAAAGAGTTACAAACTGTTGGGATAAAGTCAAATTGGGAACAATGCTTGTGTTTACAACATTACCAACTATTTTGGCTGTTGCAGGTTGTAAAAAAATATCTTGATTTACGGTTTCCACATCAGGAAAAACTTGGATTTTTTCTGTGATTGGCGTCACATATGAGATATAGCCTTGTGCCGTAACCTGCAATTGATAATCTGGGTCTGCAATAAGAAGAAAATCACCGTTGCTACCAACAAAATTATAAAATCCATCAGCGGCCGTTAAAACAGATTCATTAATCGAATTCGGATGACCCGCAACTACAGCAACAACCGCATCCTGTATTGGAAGCGTTGTTACCTCATCATACACATATCCCTTAATGCTGCCTGCCTGGACATCTGGAGGCCTGACTAAAAGAAAAGTCCTTTGAGCACTCTGAGGCAACCCTTTTTGATCTGTCCAATTCATATAAATATCAATTCTTTTTAATTCCGTGCTTCCGGCCTCGTTTGAAACATTCATCATTTGTGAGAAATAATTTTCAGGATAACCAGCAACAGATATGTTCGCTAACGGAACATCTGCAAGAGTATCAAAAACAATTTCATCAACACTCGCATCCTGTTTAATGCCCTCATATGTAGAATTGATAACTGATTGTGCCGCAATTCTATCTGATCCTCTTATTTCTGTTTCTGAAAAACTTGTAAATGAAAGATATGTCATATAAGACATTACTGCCAACACAACAGCGCTTATTAAAATTTCAGCCAAAGTAAATCCTGATTTTCTATTCTTCCTATAACCCATAATATTGCCCCCTTTTAAAATAATTTAATACACACATACTTGATTCACCATCATGTGCACCTATTAGAAGTATACCATTTAAATATAGATTTATTAGTAGAAACAAGGAGAAATAAGAAAACGCTTTCTTTTTTTTCATAATATTTTTCAGAAAATCAAGAAAATCGAACGTTTAATCCAAAATATGAGGAGTAACAGTGATAATAATTTCTTTATTATCTTTTGTTTTTTGATGAAATTGGAACAATTTACCAATAAAAGGAAGGTCTCCTAAAAAAGGTACCTTATCTATGCTTTCCTTATCTTCTTCGCTAATCAAACCACCTAAAATAAAGGTTTCATTCTGTCGAACACGAACACTTGCCTTCGCTTCACGCGTACGAACCCAAGGGTATTGCTCATTTTCTCCTGCCCAAGCATAGATAAAACTTATCTCTGGCGCTACAGTTACAACAACATAATCGTCTTCAATAATTGACGGTGTCAGCGTAAGCTTGATACCTGCTTCAGTAAACTGAACCTCTGTTGTTGCAGTACCACCAGAAACTTTAGTAATTTCATAGGGAATTCGATCGCCGATAAAAAGACTAGCTTCCTTACCGTTAACGGTTGTCATTTTTGGATTAGTTAAAATTCTTGCTTTATTATTTTCAATCAAGAACTTTATAACCATTTGAAGCTTTAACGGTTCGCGAGCCATACGAAAGATATGAAAAGCTGAATCCGCTCCATTAATAACAGATGATCCATCCGCCGCTGCTGGTCTTTTGATTTCTTGAAAATTAATCGTCGAAGAGTCGTTCCAATCAATACCTGTTTCACGCAACGAATCTCTGTTGACCTCCAAAACTTGAGTTGCCAACAAAACTTGCCTCTGAGGCACATCCACTTTTTTAACAATACTGGCAGCTTCCTCAATCTGAAGAGGAGAACCAGACATAACAAGCGCATTAATTTCTTTGTCTGAAACAACAGACTCAACAACATTTCGAATTAAATTCTCTGCATTCTCAGCATTAATATTTTTTAATTTGATTATTTTAGTTACAGAATTCATTGAATTAATTTTTTCATAAGATGATACAAACAAAGATTGACCCACTTTAGACGTTCTTAAATCGTACGCATTTGAAATAAGATTAAGGGCTTCATCAAAAGTAACCTCTTTAAGGTGCAAATCCACTTCTAAATCTTTTACAAGCGGATCAACTAAAATATTTATATCTTCAATTTCTGAAAGAAGACGGAAAACTTCTTCAAGATTAGATTCCTTAAAATCTAAAGTAATCCGCTCTTCTTTAACAGTTACATCAGCTTTAGAATTCTTTGCGTCTGAAGTTCTTGGCTTTTCTTTTGTATTTAAATCACATGTCAAACACTCTTGTTCATCTAAAGCAGCGCTATCAATAACTTGTCCGTCTCCTCCAAGAAATTCGAGACCTTTAAACGAACTTTCACCATCATCAAAGGCAGCGTTATTTTCAAGGTCATCGAAACTCTCATCCTTTTGATTTCCTATATTCATATGCTCTTCTTCGGCTTCTAAGCTCCTTTTAGATGCAATAATTTCTTGCATCAGCAGGTCTGCTTCATCAATTAAAGCCTCATCAACAACAGCCAGCTGTTGTTCTCCTAAATTTTGAGCAAAAAGGTTAGGCGATATAAAAAAAGTAAACAATAATAAAAATAAAATAAAGACACGTTTGGACATTAATCCTCCTTAATTATTACTTAAAATCGAGATCTCTCCGTCTTCCAATAAAAAAACAACTTGATCTGGAGATATTTCTAAAACTTTCATTGTCGATAAACTGTCTCCCTCGTATAAGACATAAATTTCCTCAGGAGAACCAACATAAGCTATTTTTTTATCTGAAAGAAGCACTCCCTTTAAAACAAGTTTCATATTTTTAGGTGTCACCAGCACAGGATCGCCACCATCTTCATCATTTTCGCCATTTTCTAGAGCCTTTCTTGCGAGCTCTTCTTTAAGAGATCCTCTGCCAATTAAAGGCCTAAAAAAGTTTCGATCAAAATCCATCTTTTTTACTTGTTTTAAGATAAGCGTCTTAGCCAACTCTAAATCTTTTTTATTATTCTTAAGCGATGCCGGAGCGGAAGTTTTCTTTTTTGCTTTACTTCTTTTTTTAGGATTTATTAACTTGATTAAATCACAGCCTTCAATCGTAAGAATTAAAAGCAAAAAAGAGACTATAAAAAGAAATGTTTTCTTTCTCATTTACCTTTACCTTTACCTTTACCAGCTTCTAAACTATATAAATCAAGTCTAAAATTAACCCGCATCTTCGGATATTTCACCATAATAAAATCAAAATCACTAACTGTCAAAAGCTGTCGATTTGACTCTAGTCGATATAAAACCTCTGACATATCTTCTAGTTTTCCTTCAAGCTGAATCGTAAAAGGAGAAGCAATAATCACAAAATTTTTATCTGTCAATCCAATTAATTCCTTAAAAGATTGTTTTTTCTGCTTAGATTTAATAACAACTTCTTTATCAGACAAGCCCTTAATCGATACAACGCTCACATCATGTTCCTTTGAAATAGATGATATTCCTTCAATAAATAAAGGAATGTCTCTCTCCCTGAAAAGAATACTTCTAAAATCATTAATCTCATCTGAATACTTATCCAAATAAAAATTAATACTATCTTGATCTTTCCTTTGCTCTTCAATCAAAGTTTTCTTTTTTGCGATATCCTTTAAAAGACGACTTTCCTTATTCGACATAGTCTGAAAGAAATAAGCAAAAGATCCAATCAATACCAGCAAAATCAGAGGAACAATAATTTGCATTGCTGTTCTTGGCGCTGAATGTTTAACTATTTTTCCGTCATGAAACATATCTAGGCATCTACTTCCTTAAATTTGAGTTCAATAAAAAATTCATAAATCATTTCACCAGCATATTTCTTTTCTCTTGAAGATTGCAGATTAACATTCCGAAAATTCTTATCTGTTTTTAGATTTCGAATAAACCCTCCCAAAGAATCAAGATTTAATACAGATCCCTTTATTCGAATTTTTCCATTCTTCTCAAGATAAATTGAATCGATCCAAACATCTTCATGCAAAGACGCCTGAATAGCGCTCAACAAGCCCACCCATGAATTTTTCTTAAGCTGAACGACAACCTGAGCTTGAGAAAGGATGCTTTCTTTAAGATCCTCAACCACCGATTTTTTTTGCTCTAATTTCTGAATACTTCCTTTAATTATTTTATATTCTTTATTAACAGTTTTCTTTTCTTTATTAAGCTTAGAAACACTATTCATTTTTGGAAATAAAACAAAAAAAGCTGTCGTAAGAATAACCAAAGAAAGAAATAGCGATCTAAGAATAAAACTTTTAATATAGGACGATGTATTTGCATAATTCCAAATTGACGAAACATTAAAATAATTTATCGAACCCGCCCCTCTAAGCATGTCTCCCACCATAGGTACAAAAGAACGATTAAGCTGATTTACATCCACCTTTTTCGAAGCTCGAACATATTTTTTATTGATTTTTAAAAAACTACATTCTCGACCAAGAAGCCTTTCCATTGACTCTAAAAAATTCTCATTTTCAGGATACTCACCACAAAACTCAACATATTTTATTTCGCTAGCAGCTTCATCTTC
>Ga0307991_1001658_pt1 | contig 15473 bp, 17 predicted proteins | sample EllFjometagen131_FD_203146 | JGI IMG/M metagenome (GOLD analysis project Ga0307991, IMG submission 203146) | Marine microbial communities from Ellis Fjord, Antarctic Ocean - #131 | ecosystem: Environmental > Aquatic > Marine > Unclassified | place: Southern Ocean | collected 2014-10-08
TATATCCTGCATTTTTATGAACCTCTTTCCAAAAATTAATTAATTCATCTTTTATAACCAAACCATTATTATGCCAAAACACCATCCCAGGAGCAGTTTCATTAAAACTAAACAAATCCATTTGTTGCCCTAAAATTCTATGATCATTCTCTTTAAGCTTTGAACTATCTAATTTAGTTTTAGAAATCTCCCTTAATAATCTACTAGGATCAATTTCTTCCTCTTTCCCTTCATCTCCAACATTAATTTCTCTGCTCAACTCTGATAAAGGATGTCCCTTAACCTTTAATTCAAATTCTTTATAATACCCAAAAGGAGCATGAACAACTTCAAAATCTTTTCTTAATTCTTTATTTGCTTTCTTCATAACCTCAATAGCTAATTCAGGAGAAGCTAAATTACTTGATAAATGAGCATAAGGATATAAAACAATTTTATCAGCTTTAACTTGACCTGCAATATCTTTAACATGTTTAACAAATTCTTTAACAACTTCATCAACATTAGAATCAACTTTCTCAACAGCAGTTAAAATAGCCAAAGCCTCTTTTACTTCTTCGCCTTGTTTTTCTTTTTCAGTAATATCTTGTATTTTCTTAAGAGCTTTTTTCAAAGGTTTAAAACGAATGTAATCCACATGTAGACTTAAAAATTTCATAATTCAACAAAGAATATTAGGTTTTTAAAATTAATCTTCAGCATAATAATGCTTAAATACTTTAAATAAAATCTAAAATGCATGAAAAACCTAGCAAATAAAATAGGAAAAACACTTAAAAATTTATTATATGGAGTAATACCTATTACAATAGCAAGTTTTCTGCCTATGAATGAAGCAAAAGGGCAGATAGCAAAAATTGAGAACCCAAACACAATATATTTAACATTCCAACCAGGAGATTTTGGCTTGGGTGTAAGATATGACCGCAGAATCTCTCAATTTGGAGTATATTCTTCATTGTCAAAAGGAAATTATAAACTCCCTAATGAAATATATATAAAAAATCATGTTAAAGTGGCTTTGGGGGGTTATTTTATTTGAGAGAGAAGTATGTTGATAGTCCTAAAGGTTTTTTTAATTTTGGTCTTTCATATCACAACTATGGCGAGAAATCCGACCCATTAAAAATGATAAATGAAAAAGCATTTAAACCTCTATCAATTGAGATAGGAGTAGGTGTAAGAACAGGACACTTTAGCAGCGGTATGCGCATTGACCCACTTAAATGGGAAGGAGCATTAGATTTCGGAATATCTTTCTGACTATTAAAAATTAATGATTATTTTTTCTTAAAAACTTTCATAATTAACTTTCTTTTCTAATAAATAATTCCTAAGATAATTATTCTTTCAATTACCCACATTCAATTTCTATTTAATATATCTCTTAACTTTTTTCTTAGCTCTTCCTAATTTTTTCTGATGCTGTTTCAAAAAAGAATTTATTTTCTTAATAGTATATTCTTTTAATTGGCCTGTTAGCAATTCTCCTTTTCTATATTTCTCTTCAATTTCTTTTAATTTCTCATCATTTGGCTCAAAAAAGAATTTTAAATATTGAAAACTAACATCAATATCTGGATTTCCACCTTTTTCTTGATGTTCTTTTAATGTAGCTCTCCCACCTGAAAAAGCATACTTCTTAATTTTTCTTTCAACTTCTGCTGGAGAATCACTTAAAAAGATTGCACTATTTGGATCAGAAGAAGACATTTTTCCCCCCTTCAAACCAGAAATAATTTTAATAAATGTTGCTGAAGGCAAAACAAAATTAGATTTCATCCTATTAGCTATATCTCTTGTTAAATTAATATGAGGTAATTGATCAACACCAACTGGAACAACAACAGGCTTTGAACCCCCATTTTCAGACAATTGTGGATGAAGTATATCTGCTACTTGAATAAAGACAGAAGTTACTTTCTCTGGAGTTAAATCCCCATAAATTGACTTTAATTCATTAAAAGTAGTTTTTTTAGAAACAAATTTACTTAAATTCATATATTCTTTAGAACCAGAACTTTGAAAATAGAATTTTGTTTTCTTTAAATCCAAACCCAAAGCAACATAATTAGCTAAATACTCTTCTATTGCTGCTTTTCTAGCTTCTTCTAAAGAAATATCCCTAGTTAAATAAGATTCAATATCTGCTACAGCAACATAACATTCAGCTCCTAATTCTTGGAAATAAATCATTAAATCTGCTATTACTTTGTGTCCTAAGTGAAATTTTCCAGAAGGCATTAAACCAGTCATCATTGCAAAAGGTTTTTTCTTTTTTTTTGCCTCTAGAATTTTTTGGAGATCCTTATGCCCAAACACAAGTCCTCTTGTAAAATAAATATTCTTTTTTTGCAACTTCTTAAGATCTATTTTTTCTACGCCAAAATCTTTCATTATTTTATTATAATCTTTTATTTCAAAAGATTTCCATGGATCAATTTTTTGTTTCATAATATCAACCTCTCTGATATAAGATTTATTTCATTATTATTTAAAGGTTGCCACGGAAGATCATATATTGCATTATTTTTTACAAAATTAGTAAACTCTTTAGAACAAATATAATAATGGTCATTGTATCTATTTCTTTTAATCTTTGTTATTTTAACTTCAAAAGTAATAGAAATTTCAGCTAAAAGTTCTTGAATTTCTTTGGGATTTGTTTTCATGTTGTTTTTACTAAAGCTAACATAAACATTTTCTTTATAGGGTTTTAAATGTTTAAACAACTTGTGATTTTCACCATTTGTTTTTTTAAGTACTTTATATTTTGGCCCTTCTCTAAGATAATTTAGTAAAATTTCTTTTTTTCTTGGATGGCAAAAACCTATTAATTCTGAATATTTTAGAAAACTTCCGGTTAAAATTCTTAATGTAAATCCATTTTTTTCTTTTCTTTTAATAGTATTTATATTGTTTTTATTGCAAAAATCTTCAAATTGATTTATTAGAAAAAAAGAATTGCTCTTTACTGAAATTTGTTTTGCTTGTTCTCTTGCAAAACCATCAGTATCCATTAGGCCCCTCCAAAAAAATCTTTGGTTGTCTCCAAATAATAATTTAGGTAATTTGATTGTATCGCTTTTTTACCAAAAGGGATTTCAAAATAATAATTAAAAAACCTACATAACCATTTACTTTCTATCCGACATAACCACCAAGTACGTTGCCTATTAATTTTACCCTCTATATTAAATTCTTCTTTGAATAAACTATTAATTAAGTTTATATATTTCTTAGATAAAATCAACTTCTTCTCGTTAGATTGGCCATCAACAATTATTAAAGAATCCCCCCTCTTATTAAGATGTCCATCTCCTGCAATCACCCCGGTCAAATACGAAATTCTATTTTTGAAATTATTTACAGGCAATTTGAGATTATTCATTTTTAAATAATTATTTTCAATCACAAAACTTTCAAATAACTTGATACTTTCATTGACATCTTCAGATAAACATAGACTGATTACCCTTAAGAAAATAATATTTCCTTTGTTTTTATTAAACAATTCTAGATATCTATATTTTGCCCTATAAACTAACGCATATTTTATTCCCAAATATTTTTCTAATTTTCTCACAAATAATAAAAAACCTTTATTAAAACTACCATATTTTTCTTTAGTCAGACTTATTATTTTATCTTTATTAACTATCTTTATTGTTGGAGTTCTCAGAGCAAAAATTTCTCCTTGTAAATCTTTCTTTGGATTAAACAAGCAGGCATAAATGTTTTTAGAATTACTATTCAATAACGGATCTTTTTCATAAGAAATCATTTTTTAATATATTCCTTTATCAAAGGTTCCAAAACTTCCCAAACTTTTTTCCTTTGTTTTTTTATTTTTGAAACAAAATCTATCCAAGTATCTCTGTCTCCCTTAAATGTTATCACGCTCTTTTCTTTTTTCATGTTAAAAGTAATACTTTAATATTTAAATACTTTTCTATTTTCTCACTCCAAACTTCTTAATCAACTTTTCATAATCAATATCACCAGAAACTTCCCAAGGAGTAACTTTGCTTTCTTTCTTTGCCATGTCTTGTTAAAACAAAGCTTATTTTTAAACATTATTAAATCCTACAAATATTTATAAATCCTATTCATCTTAAATTATTAAAATGAGGAAGGTAATATTTTCAGTTGTGATTCTTATATTTTTTATATCAATAGTATCTGCAGATGTAATAATTACTGAACAACCAAATGAGATGTACAGTCTCGGAGATACGATTAACATTGCCATAGAGATAACAGCACTAGAGAAAATAGAAAGTTCTTTCAAACTAAATCTAATTTGTAGTGGGATTGAAAAAACAGTGCATCAAACAGATATAAAATTATCTGCAGGAGACGTAAAATTATTAGAACCGATTATAATATTAAATAAGGAACGTGTTGAAAAATCAGGAAGTTGTGTAATAAAACCGATTTTAGGATTAGAAGCTTTTCCCCCAACAAATGAATTCACAATCTCTAACCTAATTAATATAGCATTAAAAGAGTACAAAACAGAAGCAGCACCAAAAGAAACAATAATCCTTGAAGGAAACGCAATTAAAGAAAATGGTGAGGCAGTGCCATTAGGAATTGCAGAATTAATAATTATAAAAGATAATGAAACAGTCGTTGAACTTATTGATACTGTTCAAAACGGATATTTTTATTTTAATTTTTCATTACCACAAGATTCAGCAGCAGGACAATATTTAGTGCAATTAAATATATATGAAAATGATTTATCTGGAGAAAAAACAAATAAAGGATTTGTTAATTACAACCTATTAATAACTCAGATTCCTACAAATTTAGAAATCGTCTTTGACACTTCAAATGTAGAGCCTGGAACAGACCTAAAAGTTAAAACAATCTTACATGACCAAACAGGAGTGGCTATAGAAGCAACCTCTATTATTACTATAAAAAATCAAGATAATGAAATTATAGACCAATTAGAAAAAGCTACAGATCAGTTCTTAGAATTTCCAATAGCTTATAATGAACCTGCAGCAGAATGGCAGATAGTTGCTCTCTCAAGTAGAATAAGTTCAGAAGCTTCTTTTGAGATAATTGAGAAAGAAGATATAAAAATAAATTTAATAAACAGAACCATCACAATTCTTAATAAAGGAAATGTTATTTACTGCAACAAATCTATTCTAATTAAAATAGGAAACGAATCTATAAATGTTGATGTTTGTTTAGAAGTTGATAGAGAACAAGAATATATTTTAACAGCTCCTGAAGGAGAGTATCAAGTAGAAATAGTAAGCGATGGAGAAGAAAGAATAAGCCAGAGTGTCATGCTTACAGGAAAAACAATAGATGTAAAAGAAATTTCAAAAAGAAGTTTTGTCAGACATCCTTTAGCCTGGATTTTTTTAATAGCGATATTAGGTTTTGTTGCATTCTTATTCTTTAAAAAAGGGTACAAAAAAAACTTTATAGGGTACATCACAAAAAGAAAAAAGTCAGAAGAAGCAACTCCCTTAATAAAAGATTCCCTATTAAATACAACAAATAAAGCAGAAATTTCTTTATCTATCAAAGGGGATAAGCAAAATGTAAGTATTATTTGTTTAAAAATAAAAAACCTAGAGGAAATTGGTTCTAAAAAAGGAATTGAAGAAACATCTTTACAAAAAATAGTTGATTTAGTTGAGGGGAAAAAAGGATATATTTATGAAAATAATGAAAATTTGTTTTTTATATTTGCTCCTGTAAATACAAAAACTTTCAATAATGAAACAACAGCGATTGAAGTTGCTCAAAAAATAGAAAGTGCTTTAACAGAAGCAAACAGATTATACAAAAATAAAATAGATTTTGGAATTGGATTAAATTATGGTACAATTATTGCTAAAAAAGAGAAAGGAGTATTGCAATTTATGAGTATGGGAACTCTTGTAACAACTGCAAAAAAAACAGCAAATGCTTCTAAAGGAACAATATTCTTAGGAGAAAAAATAAATGATAAACTAAGAACAAAAGTAAAAACAGAAAAAGAAATGCACGGTAATGCTGCATTATACAAAGTAAAAGAAGTAAAAACAAAAGCCGACCACAAAAACTTCTTAAGTAGTTTTGTTAAGAGACTAGAAAAAGAAAAACAAGAAAAAGAAGATAAAGATAAAAAGGAAAAATAATTTCTAACTATACAACTTTAAATAACTATTAATAATTGCATGTTTTATTTCAGGATGTTTTACTTCTAACTCCTCTATAAAATTTGAGATTTTATCTTTTTTCTCAACTTTCTTTTTGAATTTTAATTTCTTTAACTTAGCATAAAGCAAAACTTCTTCATCTAAAAATAAATACAATGGCTTAATAATTTTGCCAACAACAGGCCCAAACTCTTTCAAATTCTTCGCATTCCCTTTTATTAAATTATGAACTAATTTATCTGATTCAGTATCTAGTGTAGAAGATATTACAATTTTTAATTTATTAAATTTGGTTAACTTATGTTTTTTAGTTAATTGTTTACTCAATGAGGCTAACTTATTCGGGGGGGTGGGTGGGAAGCTTGAGGTGGACAATTTAACAATCTCAACATTTCCCTTTCCAGAAAACATCTTTAAAACATCTTCTAAAACAACACCTCTAAAATCCCCTTTATTTTCATAAACAACAATATCTCCATTCTTTATCATCCCAAATTTACGAATACTATACAAAACTTTCTTCTGAAACCATCTAAGAAATTCTGATTTAGTTAACTTTCTCTGATTAGTAAATTCATATACATGTTTCATTTTATAATTTCCATTTATCAAACTTCTTCCTATCTTTCAAACTTCCTTTTTTTGAATATGCTCTTATCAACATATTAACCTTTTCCTCTAATTCCTTAATATCACTTAAAGATTTTTTCGTCTTAACAACTTTTTTATTATCTCGAGCTCGAAAAGAGCGAGCATTTTTCTTTGGGTGGGTGGGCGGGAATACAATAACTGCACTTGGAGCAGGATAATCAAATTCAATTATTTTTCCTGCTTTACTTGATTCAATAATTTTATTTTCTCTTTCATCTCTTCCAAGAACAACCCAATTACTTCCAAACATAAAATGTCTTCCAATCCCAACAAGATTTATTTCTTCTTCACTCATTCCTCTTTTTAATAAGATTTCTAATCTATTTTTCAAAACTTTTTCGCAAAGCAAACAACCCCCTGCAGGATTAGGATATTTAATCTTAAACTTTTTAGCTAATATTATCTGGGGTTTTCTAGATCTTCCTTGAAAATTATAAAAATCAATTAAAGGCCTTATAATTCTTCCTTTTAATCCAGCTTCTTTCTCAATTATCCCAATTTGTTTTTTTTGTTGAGACATTGGCCTTTGTCCAACCACCTCTCCTGTTACAATGAATTTAATTTTTTGTTTATCTGCAAACTTCTTTACTTTTTTTAACATAAAAATTCTGCAATCAATACACGGATTTACTCCTGCACCTCTCCCATGCTCAGCCTTTTTAATAACCTCTAAATATTCACTCAAAAATTTCCCTTTTGTACAATCAAAAATCTTTAGTTTTATTCCTTGTAATTGTGAAAAACTAAATGAACTTTCTTCATTACAACAACCAGTTTCAAAAGGTAATTTAAAAAATACTCCAAGAACATCAAATCCTTTTTCTTGCATAATCTTAATCACAAGTCTACTATCTAATCCTCCTGAAAACATAACAATACATTTTTCTTTCATAACAAGAAAATAGAAAAAGTATTTTATAAAACTATTTCTTCTTTATGCGAAATGTATCTTCATGAGCATCCATGAAAGAATTACCTATGCGAAATGTATCTTCATGAGCATCCATGAAAGAATTACCTATGCGAAATGTATCTTCATGAGCATCCATGAAAGAATTACCTATGCGAAATGTATCTTCATGAGTATATTGAAAAGGTTTACTTTTTCTTTGGCTTCTCAACTTTTACTTCTTTAACAACTTTAGATTCTTTAATCTTTCCTTCATTTTTAGATTCAATTTTTTTGAAAAATGCAGATACTTTAAAACCTACCCTAAATAATCTAAGAATAATCCCTGCTACAATAAGAACAAGTCCGATAACAAACATCCAAACAAAAATTGTATTTGAATTTGAAAAGAAAAGTACAATCACATCAGCCAAAATATTTTGGGAAGTTTCTTCTGATAATGCAGATGAAATAGGAAACAAAACTAATTTAGCAACAAAAGCACCTATCTTACTAAGTTGTAAAACAATTAAAGAAGAAAAAATTACTAAAACACCTGTTAAAGTAAATCCTCTTGACTTTCTTTTAGATAATAAAATTGCCCCTGCAGATAAAATAAGAGAGATTAAAAATGCTTTAAAAAACCAAGCTCCCCAATAATTTTTAGCTTTTTCAGAAACCAAAAATAAGGGAATTTCTGATTCTCCAAAACAATTCCAAAATTCACAATTATATTCTTTATAATAAAAATCTCCTACAAGATAATCCACAGAATAAGAAACTATGCTCTCTGTTCCTTGTGTTATAATATCACATGGAAAAACAAAAACATATCCTTCAAATTGTTGAACTACTTCAGAATTTTCATTGCAATACTCTTTTAAATAAGGTGTAAGTGTATCTACAATTGTAATCTCTCCTATTTGTTCTTGTATGATTTCTGTAGCAATTAAAGATATTTTTGGCTGAACATTATCATAAGACAAGGAAGAACTAACAGTAATAAAAAATCCTGTTGCTAATAAAAACACAAAAAGTAAAACACTTATAATAACTAATGCAAAACCTCTTATAAATCCCATAATTAATTAAAAGAAATATGGTTTATAAAATTTACATTCTTTCTAAAACCTAAATTCTCTTCTCTATTGGGAAGTGTAGAAAGACATAAATAGTTAAAACTCTTTTATAAAACATGAAATATCTTCTATTAAATCCAAAAGAGAGACCAAGAAAAATTAATAAAAAAGTTAGAGAAGAACTTATTCAATATATAAAAGAAGAAACAAAAAAGAAGCATTTTCCTTCAAGAAGAGAAATAGAAAGTAAATTTAAAATTAAATTAGACAGTTATTTTAAGGGAATTAATCAATTGTATGAAAAAGCTGAGACTAAATATAAACTTCATGCTAACCAGAATCTTAAGGTAATTAAAGCAAAATTATTATTAGAACTAATAATAAAAAATCTAGATAAATTTGAATTAAAATTAGTCTCAGCAAGAGGCATCCACGAAAGAGGGATAGATATCTTAGTTAAAAAGAAAAAAGCAAAAATAGGAATAGAAATTAAAGCCTATAACAAAGAAGAAAAATTAAAAGCCCGAGACATTGAACAAGTTAAAAGATTTATAGAAAAAGAAAAACTAGATGAAGCGATAATAATAACGACTTCAAATAAAGCAGATAAAAATTTAGACTATCCAAAAAATATATCAGTTATCAATTATGATAAGTTAAAAAGAATATTAAATATAAAAAACAACAAGAATATCTTATTCATAAGAGAATATTCAATTAATAGAGAAGATATTTCAAGAATTGTAAAAAGACAAAAGATAGTAGATTATGTCTCTAAAAAATATGAGAAAGAAAAAAGAAAGCCAAGATATGGAGAAATCTTGAAAGAGTTACATTTAGATATTTATTCTTATTTTAAAAGTCTTTCAAATATATATAAAATACTTAGAATTCCTCCTCCTTTAAAAAATATGAAAGGAAAAAACGCAAAAAAACCAGATAAAGAATGCATTGAATTATGGAAAGATGAATTTAAAAAATATATTCTAAAAGAAGTGGAAGAAAGAGGAAGATACCCTTCTGGAGAACAAATCGCAAAACATTTTGGAATATACAGTGTTTGGCATATCACAGAGATGAGTAGTTTATACAAAGAATTAAATCTAAAACCCTATTTAGACAGAAAAAGAAAAACTACATTTTCTGAAGCATCTTAATTCTGGTATTTATATCAGGGTGCGTTCTACCCATAGCTCCAAAAGGATTTGAAATAAACAAAGGTGCAATAGCCTTGCTAACTTTTTTCTCAGCAGGAGTAGAATCTTCTTTAATCTTTTTCAAAGCTTTTATTAAACCTCCAGGATATCTTGTAAATTTAACAGCAGAAGCATCAGCTGCAAATTCTCTTTTCCTAGAAATTGACATTTGAACTAAATAGACCACAAGAGGTGCAACAATAGCCAATACAATTCCAATTAAAATAAAAATTCCTTTACTCTTATCATTTCCCCCCCCACTAAACCATAAACTTCTCAAGAAAATTTGAGAGATAATTGCAATCATTCCAACCATAACAGCAACCAAAGTCATGTACCTCATATCATAACTTGCAATATGTCCTAATTCATGCGCAAGCACACCCTCAAGTTCATTTTTATCGAGTTTTTCAAGAGCACCTTCTGTAACACAAACTACTGCATGCTGAGGATCTCTACCAGAAGCAAAAGCATTTATCTGCTTAGAATGCATAATATAAAGTTCAGGCTTTGGCAAACCAGAAGCCAAAGTCAAACCCTCAACCAAATTATGATATTGTTTATAATCATCTTTGTAAGCTTTAGTCGCTTTAACACTTGCAATTGCAATTTTATGTGAATTATAATAACTAACTAAAAGATAAAGCATTGAAAAAACAATTGCAATAATCATTATAATAAAAAAATACCCTGGACTAAAAGCCAAAGATATAACATAACCTAATAAAACTAAAATAACAAATACACTAAACATTAAGAAAACAGACTTTCTTTTATTTCTTGAAATTTGATCGCGAAAATCAATACGAATAGGTTCCATTTTAATTCTGTAATTGAGAGTTAATCAAAACTTTCTGCTGAGAACTCCAATCCTCATCTGAATGCGATTTAATATATTCTGCCCAAAATTTCAAGAACCAAAGTCTCTCCTCAAAATTCTTCTTTCTCTCTTTTTTTAATTCCTCAAAATCAATTTTCATTTTATTATTTCAAATTGTTCCTCAACACCAAATTTATTTATCAAAGTAAATAATTCTTCTTTATTAATACTTTCTTTAAATAATTCATAAAGATGTTTTGCATCCTCAAGGTCTTTTTCATTCCCCTCTTTTCCTAACATTAATTTATATGTAATCTGCATCTCTATTGGAGAAATAAATAAAAAACCATCTTTTAGTTTAACCTTAATTTTATTCTTTAAAGAATATTCATGAACTTCATTTGAACTTCTTTTAAACTCCATATTTGGAATCGGTTTTCCTTTGCGACAAAATCTTATTGCATATTCATCAAGCATTTTAAATGCATCTTCAACATTCAAAGTATTAATACATTCAAAACCCTTTTCTTTAGATATCTTCCAGATTTCCTTAAACTTCTCTAAAGGCATTTTAGAAATGAGCAAATCAACATCTTCAGTTGCCCGCGATCTTCCAAAAAGAATAGAAATATAACCAGAAACCAACACATAATCATTAAGATTACTACAAAAATCCAAAACAAACTTATCCAGCTCATTTATATTTTTATTCAAAATAATCTCTTTTTTTTCAAGATTAATTTCCATTAAAAAGGCAAGTAAGAGAAGTTTTTAAGATTTGAGGTTAGAAAAAACTCAAAAGAGAAAGAATAATTCCTAAAAGAAAGATATAAGTTACAATTAACCCATACCAATAAATAAATTTTTGGTAAGACATATTAAGAATTCCTTTCTTTTTAGTTTTATTTTCAGGAGTATCTTTTCCATAAGAATATAATCCTATTGCCACAATCCATGCCCAAAGCATTCCAAACAAAATGAAAAGAACCCAAGAAATCCAATATTGAATCTTTTTATATGAAGTATTGATTATTATCTCTTTCATTTTACTAAAACCTAACATCAACTCTCTTCCGAAGAATCACTGCGTGGATTCTTCGCAAAAATATCAAAACTTCACATTGATATTTTTCTTCTCAGATTCTGTTATATGAAGATATTCTCTTGCTTTTTTCCCATATAAATTAGCAAAAAACAATCCTGGGAAAGTTTTGCATAAATTATTATATGTCAAAATACTATCATTATAATATTGTCTTGCATATGCAATTTTATCCTCTGTTGCTGTAAGTTCTCTCTGCAACTCAAGAAAATTAGTATTTGCCTTTAAATCAGGATAGCCCTCTGCAATTGCAAAAATTGTCTTTAATGCAGATTCTAATTGTTTATTTGCTTCAACTTTTTGCTCTACCCCTTTAGCTCCCACCAAAGCCTTACGCGCATCTGTAACAGATTTAATCGCCGCCTTCTCATGTTTCATATAACCTTTAACAGATTCAATTAAATTCGGAATCAAATCAGCCCTTCTTTTCAATTGAACATTAATTTGTGAAAGAGAATTATTAATCCTATTTCCTAATAATACAAATTTATTAAAATAACCAAAGAAAATAAAAATTAGTAAAACTGCTACAATAATTAAAATCCAAAATAATAATAACATATCCAAAATAAAGTGCTTAGATTTATAAAGTTAATGATTAAAATTCTAATCTAATTTGTTCAGTAAAAGTATCATAATTATGGGGCAAATATCTTAGAGCATATTCAAGAGTTTCTCCAGCAGTTAAACAATCTTGATTATCCCACTTTGAAAGCTCAAAAGCTCTGTAATGCATTGTTTTCCTTACATGAAAGAAAGGTGTATTGTTTTTATCTAACTTAAGATAAATATGGCATCCCTCATCCATAGGGCCATGATCAGATACAAAAAGGATTTTACCATTCTCATCCATTAAACGCTTTTTACCTTCATTAATCAAAAGTTCATTAAGATTTGTTTTGGCAGACTTTAAAATATCTTCTAAAAAAGCTACTTTCTTTTCTCTATCTAGTATCTCTGCCATCTTTAATTCAATAATAAACACTATAAAAACATTATTAAACTACAACAACTATTTTCTAAAATATGGTATCAATAGACAAAGAAAAATGCATTGGATGTGGATTATGCGCTAATATCTGTGAAGAAGTTTTTGAATTACAAGGAGATGGAAAAGCAAGTATAAAAAAGAATAAAGATATTCCATGCGTAAAAGACGCAATTGCTTCTTGCCCTGTTAGTGCTATTAGTGAGTAACTATTGTCTCTCAATAATAAATTCCAATAAAAACCTTTATTAATCTCTTAAATTATTATCTAATATGCAAGAGGTAAAAGAAGGAATTCAGGAAAATCCTGTTCCTAAAAAAGAGGAGGAAGAAAGCTCTTCAAAACCCGATTTCATAAAATGGTTTTCTGAATTAAATAAAGATTCTGGAAAATATGCTGGTGGAAAAGGAGCTAACTTAGCAGAAATCTACAATCTAAAAGTTGCAGTACCCCCTGGATTTGTTGTAACAGCCCAAGCATATGATTATTTTATTAAAAAAGCAGGTTTAAATAAAAAAATAAGTGAAATCCTTAGTAAAATAAATTACGAAGATACTGCACAATTAGCTGAAAGCACAAAACAAATTAGAGAATTAATTGAAAATGCAAAGTTTCCAAAAGAAATGCAAGAAGAAGTTCTTGAAGCATACGATCATTTAGATGTTCAAGAAGAAGATTTTAGAAAAAGCGAATCTGTTGTAGATATTTTAAAGACTTCTCGAGAACCTTTGTTTGTTGCTGTAAGAAGCAGTGCTACAGCCGAAGACCTTGCAAACGCGAGCTTTGCAGGACAACAAGATTCTTTTGTAAACATAAAAGGAAATGACAATTTAATAACACACATAAAAAAATGCTTTGCTTCTTTATACACTTCAAGAGCAACATATTATAGAAATAAAAAGAAATTCAAACATGAAGATGTAAGTTTAGCTGTCATAATCCAAAAAATGGTTGATTCTGTTAAATCTGGTGTAATTTTTTCAAAAGACCCAACTCATAAAAAGGATAATATAGTAATTGAAGCTGTATGGGGTTTAGGAGAAGGTATAGTTTCTGGAGCTATTACTCCTGATAAATATGTGCTTTCTCAAAAATTAGAAATTATTGATATAAAACCTGCAAACAAGAAAATTGCAATAACTAGGGATGCAGGAGGAAAAAAAGTTACTGTAAAACTAAGAGAAGAAAAATCTAATCAACAAGTTCTCAAAGAATATGAAATAAAGAAATTAGCTGAAATAGCAATCAAATTAGAAAAACACTATCAAAAACCACAAGATATTGAATTTGCAATTGAAGGAGAAGATATAATGATTGTTCAAACTCGCCCAATAACAACTATTGAAACAAGAACAGAAGGAAGTGCAGAATTAAAAGGCGAGGCAATTCTCTCAGGATTAGCTGCTTCTCCTGGAATTGGAGTTGGAAAAGTAAAAATAATAGAAAATTCAGCAGACCTTTCTAAAATAACTCAAGGCGATGTTTTAGTAACAGGTATGACAAATCCTGATATGGTTGTAGCAATGCAAAAATCAACTGCAATAGTCACAGATGAAGGAGGCTTGACAGCTCACGCAGCAATTGTGTCCCGAGAAATGGGAATTCCTTGTATTGTTGGAACACAAGAAGCAACCACCAAATTAAAAGAAGGAGAAGTAATAACAGTAGATGGTACAAATGGAAAAGTATACAAAGGAAAGGTTGCAGAAGCAAAACAAAAAGAAGTTTTACCTGTAACAGCACAAACAAAAACAGAAATAAAAGTAATAGTTGACTTGCCTAGTTTTGCAGAACGTGCTTCAAAAACAGGATTAAAAAAAGTAGGTTTAACAAGAATGGAAGGAATAATTGCAGAATCAGGAAAACACCCCCAATATTTTTTAGAACAAAAAAAGATACAAGATTATGAAGAAGTAATCTTTAAAGGAATTCAAGGTATTGCAAAATATTTTGAAGAAATGTGGATTAGAACTTCTGATATTAGAAGTGATGAATTTCAAAATTTAGAAGGTGCTCCAAAAGAAAAAGAAGCAAATCCAATGTTAGGGATGCATGGAATTAGATATGGTTTAAAAAATCCAGATGTTCTTAAAGCAGAATTAAAAGCTTTAAAAAGAGTTGCAGATGAAGGAAAAACAATTGGTCTTCTTTTACCCCAGATTATCTCAGTAGATGAAGTAAAAAAAGTTAAAGAATTATTAAAAGAAATAGATTTTCCAAAAGCAAAGGTAGGTATAATGGTTGAAACCCCTGCAGCAGTGCAAATAATTAATGACTTATGCAAAGAAGGAATAGATTTTATTTCCTTTGGAACAAATGACTTAACCCAGTATCTTCTTGCTGTAGATAGAGGAAATGAACAAGTTCAATATATTTACAATGAATTAAATCCTGCTATTCTTTATCAATTAGAATTTGTAATAAGAGTTTGCAAAAGAAACAAAGTTCAAACAAGTATTTGTGGACAAGCAGGAAGTAAAAAAGAAATGGTTAAATTCTTAGTTGAAAAAGGAATTGATAGCATAAGTGTAAATGCAGATATTGCAAAAGAAATTGCAGAATATGTTGCAGAAT
>Ga0307991_1001660_pt1 | contig 15471 bp, 14 predicted proteins | sample EllFjometagen131_FD_203146 | JGI IMG/M metagenome (GOLD analysis project Ga0307991, IMG submission 203146) | Marine microbial communities from Ellis Fjord, Antarctic Ocean - #131 | ecosystem: Environmental > Aquatic > Marine > Unclassified | place: Southern Ocean | collected 2014-10-08
CTCTCTCCACTTCTCTGGCAAGTGACTCCTTTAAATACCTGTGTATATAAAAACCTGTTAGGGAATCTTTTGTGGAAAGCTCCTCCGTGGTCTTATAAAGACGGGCATTATTGATAGCGCTTGACGCAAGGTCAGATATAAAATCAAGGAGGCGTAAGTCATCAAACGAATAGCTATTTTTTTCCCTGCTATTTAAACGCAGCAGCCCTACCATACGTGACTGGCTTACCATAGGAGCGCTAATTAAGGACTTAAAATATCTCTCTGTATTTAACGGGGTATAGTTAAATCGAAAATCCTCGTTAATATCTTCTACGCTCAGGGATTTTCTCTCCTTAAACACCCATTTATCGAAAATATCACCTGTCTTTGACTTTATCTTCGGCAATGCAGTCGCCTTCTTAGACGCTGAAAGCATCAGTTTTTGATGCTTCTCATTCACCAAAAAAAGCATTGCCGTATCAGTCTCAGGTATCATATCATACGCTGTATCTACAGCAAGCTGGCATATATCTTCTAAGGAGAGCCTGGCACTGAAAGATTCCCCTATCTCCCGTAAACTCCTGTACCTGTCCAGGCGCTGGGATAAGGCATTATTAAACTCTTTGGCCTGTTGCCAATGAAACTTAACAACATTAACCGCCTCCTTAACTTTTTCCACAGCGTTTATCTTCTTTTTCAGCCCGTCAACCCTCTTCCTGTAAAATACATGCATTACGATAGAGGTTCCCAAAAGCGCTATCAGCCAGAAAAGATAATAATATTGCCCTGTTGTCAAAGAGATAATAGATATTACTGTCGCGACAATATAAAAACAGGTCCAATGCCCATTAGCCTGCAGTAATATAGGGGATAAAATTATCGCTGTTCCGGATAGTGTGACAAGATAAGGCATAACACACAAAAGGTATGAAGGGTCAGACTCAAAAAGAGAAAACCCCATAAATAGGTAATAGGTAAGCGGTAAGAATATTATAAGTAATAGTGCCGTTAAGATAACTTTGTATTTTAGAGGATACATAGATAATTATATAATGATCTTCTCTGTCTTGGAGTCAAAGAAATGCGCCTTGCTCATGTCAAAGACCATATCCATCTCCTGGTTAACAACAGATTTGTTATGGCCTCCTACACGGGCAATAAAGGTGTGCTTGCCTGTACTGAGATAGAGATATACCTCCGCGCCCATCGGCTCTACAACTTCACAGGTCGCTTTGATAGTATCGTCTTCTGAGGCATATTGGACAAAAAGCTTATCATGAACATCCTCGGGCCTTATGCCAAAGATAATTTCCTTGTCGCAAAAGGCCTGCAGGGAATCCATCATATCATCAGTAAGCTTAACCATAAAATTTCCTTCATTAAAGAATAACTTGCCATCTTTCTTAACTATTATGCCATTCATAAAATTCATAGGCGGTGAACCAATAAATCCCGCTACAAACTTATTTACAGGATGGTTATACAGTGTTATGGGATCCGCGATCTGGCCTATTAAACCGTCTTTCATAACAGCGATCCTTGTACCCATTGTCATAGCCTCTACCTGGTCATGTGTGACATATATCATTGTAGTCTGAAGCCTTGTATAAAGCTTGTTTATTTCTGTCCTCATCTGGACGCGTAATTTCGCGTCAAGATTGCTAAGCGGCTCATCAAACAAAAAAACAATAGGTTTTCTTACTATGGCTCTGCCTACAGCCACGCGCTGTCTTTCACCGCCGGACAGGGCCTTTGGCCTCTTATTGAGGTGCTTTGTTATGCCTAATATGTCAGCCGCGTCTCTTACCCTCTGATTTATCTCGCTCTTAGGAAGCCTGCGAAGTTTCAACGCGAAAGCCATGTTCTCGTATACTGTCATGTGCGGGTATAGCGCGTAATTCTGGAATACCATCGCAATGTTGCGGTCTTTCGGCGGGATACCTACAACCATCTTGTCACCGATATATATATCGCCTTCTGTGGGTTCCTCAAGGCCCGCTATCATGCGCAGTGTGGTAGATTTCCCGCAGCCTGAGGGCCCTACCAGTACAAGGAACTCCTTGTTCTCTATGCCTAAACTTATATTGTCAACGGCCTTTACAGTTCCCGAAAATATCTTTGTTACATTTCTTAAGCTGATTTGTGCCATTTTTTAGAGATCCTTTACATTATGGGTTAATCTGCATATAGTCTATCAGGCTGGAAAGCTTATTTCTTATATCTTTTCTGGATACTATCATATCTATAAACCCGTGCTCAAGCAGAAACTCTGACTTTTGAAAGCCTTCCGGCAACTTTTGCCTTATGGTCTGCTCTATTACGCGCGGGCCTGTAAAGCCTATTAGCGACTTTGGCTCAGCTATTATTACATCACCCAATGAAGCAAAGCTTGCCAGAACGCCTGCCATAGTAGGATTGGTGAGTATTGATATAAAAAGCCCTCCAGATTTATTCAAGCGTGAAAGGGCCGCGGATGTCTTGGCCATCTGCATAAGAGAGAATATGCCTTCATACATCCTGGCGCCTCCGCCGGAACCTGATATGACTATCAGGGGCAACTTCTCTTCTTCAGCAAGCTCTATCGCGCGCGTAATCTTCTCGCCAACGACAGAGCCCATAGAACCCATTATAAACCTGGAATCTGTTACCGCTAAGACAACATCATTTGACTCAATCTTACCCTTGCCGTAAACAGCGGCCTCTTTTAAACCGGTAATTTCAGCGTCTTTTTTAAGTTTCTCTTTATATGTCTTAGGCCCCTGAAAATCCAACAAGTCAATTGACGACAGGTCACTATCAAGCTCCTCAAAACTGCCTGCGTCAAGAGTAGCCTCTATGCGCTTGTCGGTACCGAGAATAAAGTGATAGTTGCACTTAACGCAAACCATAGTGTTTTCTTCAAGCACTTTATTGAATATAATATCCCCGCAATCTTCACATTTTGTCCACAGACCATCCGGGATCTTACTCTTTTTAGTGTTTTTTGCGGGTTTTTGGTATTGAGGTTTTTGCTTTCCGAAAAAAATAGCCATTTTTAGTTTTACACTTTCTCTTTTGAGGAAAAATTATAGCCCTAAAAGTTCTTTTACTTTATCTACCGCGGATGAGGCGTCCTGGGCATAGCCATCCGCCCCGATATCATCAGCGTATTCCTGTGTAACAGGCGCCCCGCCGATTACCGTCTTTATCTTTGCGGTTAAACCCCGCTCTTTCAGTAACTCTATAGTAGATTTCATCGAAGGCATTGATGTAGTCAAGAGAGATGACATAGCTATTAAAGAAGCCTTTGCGTCTTCTGCCCTCGCTATAAAAGCATCGGGAGCAATATCTATGCCCAAATCCACAACATTAAATCCAGCGCCTTTTAACATCATCACAACAAGGTTTTTACCTATATCATGGAGATCACCTTTTACAGTGCCTACCGCGACCGTGGCCTTTGGCTTAACGCCACTCGCTATAAGAAGCGGCTCTAATACATCCATGGCGGCATGCATAGCCTTTGCTGCTATAAGCACCTCAGGGACAAATATATCATTTGCCTTAAATTTTACTCCTACATCAGCCATGCCAGCGATAAGCCCCTTTTCCAGAATTTCCTCAGGGCTGGCACCTTCTGATATAGCCTCTGTGACTAATCCTGGGGTAGATGATATATCGCCACCTAGTATAGCGACATGGATCTTAGTCCAATCAAGCATAAAACCTCACTCCTTGTAATGTAGAATAGGCACTTTGCGCGGCTATTGTATTTTGTGAATGGGAATTTTCTCAAATTCTTATACAGTAAATTTAAGCTACATATTATCATATTAGTACTAATATAGCAATAAAAAACTGTGATTTGTCAGATTTGTCAGGCACGTAGCAAGAATGGTTCTCAAGCACGGGTATTCGTGCTTGAGAACCGTTCTTGGGCTTCAAAAGATAAAGAGGATGACCCTATCTTTTCAATAATAGGGGCATCCCCTTTTCCATCAGTTTCAGAAACTAAAATTTATGGATAACAAGGCCCGTAAGGGGCTTAGGATAAAAATAGGTAGATTTATGGGGCATCTTTTCGCCATTTCTGGCAAGCTTTACCACGTCATCCATTGTAGGCGGGTTTAATAAAATACCCAGCTTATGCTTGCCTGAGTTAACTTCCTTAATAAGCTCATTCTTTCCCTTATAATAAGATATATTCTGCTCGTTCGCGGTCTTTTCGCGTATCTTTAGAAGCTTTCTGAACACTAAGTTATGCAATATGGAAACATCGAGGCTCTTCCATGTAAGGCTAGTGTCCTTTGGCTCTATATCTTTTATGATACTCTTATCCTTAAGAACCGCAAGCAGGTACTTCTTCTTGTAATAGAAGACAAAGGCGGGCTCTTTTTTATTAAAGGCGCTTTTTAAGGCCTTATCAACTGACTTTATCGGTATAGGCTTAATATCAAAGTATTTACCAAGATACTTCTCAATATATTCTATGTCGAAACCTTTAGGGAGAACCTTAACGGCCCTGTAAGTAGGCAATATCTCAAGTCCTTTATCCTCTGAACCGGCGAGATACACTAAGGTATGTGAATGTCCATCATTGCCTGTCTTCTTTTTGTTGAAATAATCCCTTGTTACCATAGACGCCTTGAAACGATGATGTCCATCGGCAATAAATGTCTGCGCCGCGTTAACGTGCTTGATAAGCACGTCTATTATCTTCTTATCTGTAACAGGCCAGAGTTTATGCCTTGAACCATCCGCGTATATATCAGACTCAGGTTTTGTTTTTTTTGTTACATCTGACAATATCTTCTGCGCCTTCGCCTTAGCGTCTTTAAAAACAATAAAGATAGGGCTTAAATGCGCCTTTGTCTGCTTCATGAGATTGGCCCTGTCAAAAAGCGGCTTTGAAAAAACATTCTCATGAGGGAGCACACCTGAATCTCCGTTCTTATCAAGTTTTAATAACGAGAAAAAACCACAACGACTTACTTTTTTATTGTCTATAGTGCATTCCTGCACATAGACATAAAGGCAGGGCAGGGAATCATGTTTTAAAATGCCTGTCTTAATCCATGATGATAAATCTTTTTCCGCTTGATTGTAATCATGGGTCAATTCTTTTTGCTGGGGAAGAACAATCCTTACGATATTATGAAGAGATTCCTTGATATATGCTTTTTTCTGCGCGTGATTTATAACATCGTATGGGGGGCAAACTACCCTTTCAAGAGAAACCTTGTCCTTGTTATATCTTAACGCGTGGAACGGACTTATCTTTACCATCTACGTCTCCTTAAGTATCGGAACAGTGTCCCGATTGATTTTTCAACAGTGTCCCGATTGATTTGGAAACTGTTTCGAGTTTTAACCTGTTTCGAGTTTTAGCGATAGTTTACTTGCGGAAAAACGCCTGGCCTATGAACGCTCCCAGGCCATCGCTTAACAGATCCAATATATCCATATCTCTCTGCGGGACAAAATATTGATGCAGCTCGTCGGTAAAACCATAAAAAACTACGATCGCTACTGCCGCGATCCTTAAATATATAATCTTCTTATCCGATTCTAATGAACAAAGAGCTCTTATCATTAAAAACGCGAATATAGCGTATTCTATAAAATGCAGGAGTTTATCCGAATAAGGAAAAAGCTCTACACCTTTAAGCGGCTCTGATATTGAGGAGGCAATAAAAATGGCTGCAGCGTATATGATGACAGGCAACCAGTATCTTAGAAAAGTACTCACTATTTCTCTGTCTTTGGACAGCCCTTGCTTGCAGAACAAGATGTAGGCTTGTCTTTCTTCTCTTTTTCCTTGTAATCGGGCTTGCGATAATCAGTTGAATAAAAACCACTACCCTTAAGTATAAAACCACCTCCGCCGCCAATCATGCGCTCAACCTTACCTGAACAATATTTGCACTTTATCAAAGGCTTGGCCTTAATAGATTGAAACTCGTCAAAGGTTTTGTTACATTTTAAGCACCTATATTCATATGTTGGCATATCGTTTCCCTGTTATTTTCCTGGATCCTTCGGCTTTGCCTCAGGATAAAATTCGCGCGCATAAGTTATGTCGTTTCACTCCATAACTTATGCGCTCATTTTACTTAAAAACTCCTTTTAACTTGTCAACAAACGAGTTTATGCCAGGCGTGGCTCCACCACCTGATAGATTAAAATCATTCAGAAGCCTCTTTTGCTGGGCATTCAATTTAGTAGGGACCTCTACTGTTACCCTTACAAGCTGGTCACCTTTTCCGCGTCCGCGTACATCACTTATACCCTTGTCTCTTATCCTGAATATCTTACCGGGCTGCGTTCCCGCGGGAATCTTCATATTGACTGTTCCATATAGAGTAGGCACATTGATCTCATCACCGAGAGCAGCCTGAACAAAACTTATAGGCACCTCGCAGAAGACGTTATTCTGCTCTCTCTTAAAGATAGGGTGCTTCTTCACATATATGAGGATGTAAAGGTCGCCGCGCCCACCGCCACGTTGACCAATCTCGCCCTCGCCATACATCCTGACCCTTGTACCTGTATCAACACCGCCTGGGATATCAACCTTTACATTCTTTTCCTGCTTAACGCGTCCCGTGGATCTGCATTCTGTACATGGAGATTCGACTATTTCACCTTCGCCATTACAGCGCGGACATGTTCTCGCGATATTTAAAAAACCTGCCTGGCTCATTACCTGGCCACTACCCTCGCAATAGGAGCAACGTGTTCTCTTTGTACCTGGTTTCGCGCCGTCACCTTTACATGCAGGGCATATCTCGTATCGCGGTATCTTTATTTGCTTCGCTACACCAAAGGCAGCCTCTTCAAAGGTTATCTCCATGCTCATCTCAAGGTCAGAGCCTCTATGAGGCGCGTTCCTTTGTGAACCTGAAGAAGAACCGCCAAAGACGCCTTCAAATATGTTTCCGAATATACCGCCGCCTCCGCCGCCAAAGCCGCCCATAAATTCACGAAAGACATCTTCAGCATGCTCCATGCCTCCAAAGCCACCGCCGCCAAAGCCGCCATTCTGAAAGGCCGCGTGACCAAACTGGTCATACTGAGATTTTTTCGTGGAGTCGCTTAATATCTCGTAAGCTGCCGTCGCTTCTTTGAATTTCTCAGACGCCTCTGTTTTACCATCATCAGAGACCCTGTCCGGGTGATATTTGAGGGCCAATTTTCTATAGGCCTTCTTTATCTCATCAGCTGTAGCGGTGCGCGATACACCTAAAACATCGTAATAGTCTTTTTGTGACACTATTTCTGCTCGCTTGCTTTATCTTCTTTGAACTCCGCGTCAACAACCTCTTCTTTAGCGGAATCAGCAGGTTCAGCGCCTTGTGGACCAGGCTGTGGGCCTTGTTCCCCTGCCGGGCCTTGGCCTGGCTGTCCTTGCGCGCCTTGCTGCTGTTGTTTAGCGGCCTGCTCTTTATATACCTCTTCCGCGAGCTTGTGAGATGCCTTAGCAAGCTCTTCCATGGACTTCTTTATATCATCTATATTGTCTGTCTTTATCTTCTCTTTGAGATCATTGAGTTTATCTTCTATGGCCTTTTTTTCATCGTCCGCAACCTTATCGCCGTAATCCTTGAGAGCCTTCTCCGTAGAATAGCAAAGAGTATCTGCCTGGTTCTTTGCTTCAACAGACTCTTTTCTCTTCTTATCCTCTTCAGCGAACTTCTCAGCATCCTTGACCATCTTATCTATCTCTTCCTCGTTAAGCTTCTTGGGCGCTGATATCTTTATAGACTGCTCTTTACCGGTTCCCATGTCTTTAGCGTGCACATGAACTATACCATTCTGGTCTATATCGAATGTAACCTCTATCTGCGGAATGCCTCTTGGGGCAGGCGGTATTCCAACAAGGTCAAATCTACCAAGCTCAACATTATCATTGGCCATCTGGCGCTCACCCTGCAATACTCTGATAGTAACAGCAGGTTGGTTATCTGCCGCGGTTGAGAATGTCTGGCTCTTTTTTGTAGGTATGGTGGTATTTCTCTCAATAAGTTTTGTACATACCTGGCCTAATGTCTCTATACCTAACGAAAGCGGCGTAACATCTAAAAGTAAGACATTCTTAGTGTCACCTTTTATAATAGCTGCCTGAGCCGCAGCGCCCATAGCGACACACTCCATAGGATCTATACCACGCTCTATTTTTTGGCTTGTATAGTCCTCAACAAATTTCTGAACTATAGGCATGCGGGTAGGCCCGCCTACCATTATTATCTTGTCAACCTTCTTTCCATCAAGCTTGGCGTCATCAATAGCCTGCTTCATCGGATGCTTGCACTTCTCAATTATAGGGTTTACTAACTCATCCAACTTTGCCCTGTTAATCGTCATTGTAAGGTGTTTAGGGCCTGTCGCGTCAGCCGTTATAAAGGGTAGATTTATATCAGTGGTAAGCGTGCTAGAAAGTTCTACCTTTGCTTTTTCCGCAGCTTCACGCAATCTCTGGACAGCCATCTTGTCGTTCTTAAGGTCGATACCGCTCTGTTTCTTAAAATCTTCCGCGATATAATCGATAAGAACATTGTCCATGTCTGTTCCGCCAAGATGCGTATCGCCACTTGTGGATTTAACCTCAAATGTCGCTGCCTTATGCTCATCGTCCCAACCCATCTCAAGGATTGTGACATCAAGGGTTCCACCACCGAAATCAAAGACCATTATCTCCTGCTCTTTACCTGCTTTATCAAGCCCGTAAGCAAGGCACGCAGCGGTAGGTTCGTTAATTATTCTTAGTACATCTAAACCCGCTATCTTGCCCGCGTCTTTTGTAGCCTGGCGTTGGTTGTCATTAAAATAAGCAGGTACAGTAACAACCGCCTCCTTGACCTCATCACCTAGATAGGCCTCAGCATCAGCCTTTATCTTTTGCAATATAAAAGCGGATATCTGCTGTGGTGTATACTCTTTATCATATACCTTAAATTTAAAATCCTCGCCCATCTTTCTCTTCGCTGCCTGCACAGTGCCTTCCGGATTCACGGCAGCCTGTCTCTTTGCCGGCTCACCAACAAGCTTCTGCCCATCTTTTGTAAAAGCAACTACTGAAGGAAATGCCTTACCGCTTGCTACTCCCGCGCCCTCTGCTGAAGGAATAATAGTCGGCCTTCCACCCTCCATTACAGATGCCGCTGAATTTGATGTTCCTAAATCGATTCCAATTACCTTTGCCATTTTTTACCTCCTTTTTAAAATCACTATTACCAGAATATATTTACCTACTCATCTGATTCGTCGTATTCATCTTCTTCTATGCCCGGCTCTTGCGGAGCCTCCTCTATAACAGCCTCTTCTTCGTCCCGCGGCTTTTCTTCCTCTACTGATACATCCTGTTTATTCTTTACTACCTTGACCATTGCCGGCCTTAAAACATGATCATTTAACATATAGCCGGCCTGAAGCTCTTCTAATACCTCTGATTCTTTCGCGTCATCTGATTCCACTACCTCTATGGCCTCATGTTTTACAGGATCAAATGTTTCTCCCACGCACTCAATTCTTTTAAGGCCTTTCTCCTGGAGAAGCTTGTGAAGCTGCTTTGATATCATATCAACACCCTGATGCAGCAGCTTAAAATCCTGTTTTTGATCCGCTGCCTTTATGCTGCGCTCAAAATTATCAAGAATGCCTACGAGCTCTAAGATAAGCCCTTCATTGGCGTACTTGATAAATTCCTGCCTCTCCTTAGCTGACCTTTTCCTGAAGTTATCAAACTCTGCCTGCAGCCTTAAGGCCACATCCTGATAATCATCTTTCTTGGCTAGCTCATCGCGCAACACGGTAACTTCCGCCTCTAAATCTTTTATATCCTGCTTCTTGTTCTTAGCTTTGTTTTTTGTTGTCATCCAAGCACCCCACTTAATTTTTGTGCGACATAATCCACTATTGATATAAGCCTTGAATATTCCATCCTTATCGGCCCTATTATACCTAATGTCCCGCAAGAAGTATCACCTATACAATAATTAGATGTTATCAGGCTGCATTCTAGAAAATCACTTCCCAATTCTGAGCCTATATATATATTAGTACCTTCTTTATCTATCATCTTTTTAAGCAATGAGAACATAAAATCTTTATCGTCCAGATGCCTTAACAGGTTTTTCAATTTATCTATGTTTCCGAATTCCGGTTGTTCTGTAATATGGGACCTGCCATTTAGATACATCTTGTTCTCTTTTATTATATCAAGCATAATATCTATTATAGCCTTTGCCTTCTCAAGAACATAGAAGAACGCGTCTCTCTCCGCAATAAGGCGCTGGCTTATATCCTTCTTGATATCGTCAAGAGAACCCTTGCCCATATACTTGTTTATAAAATTTGATATACGTAAAAGTTCGGCCTCGGGGATATCCTCTCTAAGCTCTACAACGAAATCCTTTGTCACCCCTGATGCCGTAAGAAGAACTATCAGGATATCGTTGTTATCCAATTTTACAAGTTCTACATGCTTGAAAAAACTCTTTTGCAGAATAGGAAAGAGCACGAGCCCTGTCTGGTTGGTGATTAATGATAATATATTTGATGTCCTATCCAAAAGCGAATTAAGCTCGCTTAATCTTACTTTAAACTCCTTATCTATACTCTTTTTCTCTCCTTCTGTAAGCAGAGAGGCACGCATAAGCCTGTCAATATAATAACGATAACCTTTCTCTGTAGGAACCCTTCCCGCGGATGTATGCGGATGGGTAATAAGTTCCTGTTCCTCAAGGTCACTCATTACATTACGTACTGTAGCCGGGCTTAGCCCCATGCGCAGCTTTTTACTGATAGTTCTCGAGGCTATAGGCTCTGCTGTATTAACATGGCTATCAATAATCAACCCGAGGATCTTATCTCTTCTGGTGTTTAAATCTTTTTGCAGCATCTTAATCCTTCTAGTGTCTCTTTCGGTGTCCGGTTTTAGGTTATCGATTATCGCTGAATACCTAATATCAAAAAAGTAACTGCGTAGGCTTTTCTTAAATTCTCATACTGCAGATTAGCACTCTAAAGTATAGAGTGCTAATTGCAGGAAAACTAATTCTACCATTTTTGCACTTTTTGTCAAGTATTATTTTAATGAGCACATGAGTTATGGAGTTTCGGGAATAAGATTTGTTATTAGGGACAGCTACTAATTATTCTAATTAGTAGCTGTCCCTAATAAGATTTATCTTCAGGGTATTAGATCTTAAGATTTAGATGGTGGGGAATAACCGCTTTTATGTATATACCTTTATCTGTATCCTGCCTAAGTAGGACCTCTCCCTGTTCATAGATTTGGCTTAAAATAGACATCTTGCCATAAGGTATAAGCTCTTCTATTGTCTTTGTTAGCACTGGTATTCTGCGCGAGATAAGGCCTATCAGTTCTTTTAGCGCTGTGCCTTTTTTCGCGGAGACAGCCAGAGAATCGCTTATATCCCTCTGGAATCTATTCGCGACAAAACCATCCTGTAGAAGATCCGCCTTATTAAGCGCGGTAACCATAGGTTTCTCATGAGCGCGCAATTCCTTTAATACCTCGTAGACCGCGGCTCGATGCTCATTCGCCTTTGGATTACTTATATCAAGAACATGTAAAAGAAGGTCAGCCTCTTTTACCTCCTCCAATGTCGCCTTAAACGCCTCGATAAGGTTATGAGGAAGCTTATGTATAAAACCTACTGTATCGACAAATAATATCTTCTGGTTATTATCCAATACATACCTGCGGGCAGTAAGATCAAGGGTACTAAATAACCGGTTATCCGCGATTACATCAGATTCAGTAAGGTTGTTTAAGAGTGTGGACTTTCCGGCATTTGTGTAGCCTATCACAGCTACCGTGACAACCGAATGCTCTGACCTGTTGCTCCTTAACTTATTGCGCCTCTTGCTCAGGCTATCAAGGTCTGCTTTTAAATATTTTATCTTTCTTCTTAGGCCTCTGCGGTCTGTCTCAAGCATCTTCTCACCAGGACCGCGCGTTCCTATACCGCCGCCTAACCGGGATAATTTTATACCTAATCCTGATAAACGCGGCAGCATATACTCTAGCTGGGCGAGCTCAACCTGTAATTTACCTTCATTGGTGTGCGCACGCTGTGAAAATATATCCAATATGAGCTGTGTCCTGTCGAGCACCTTCACGCTTAAGAGTTCTTCAAGGTTTCTTTGCTGCGTACCGGATAAGTTTTCGCTTATAATAACAGCCTTTATATCCTTACCGTTAGCCTGAATAACCTCGCGAATTTCCTCTATCTTGCCCTTGCCTAAGAAATACTTAGGCTTAGGGACGTCAATCTTTACCATAAGCTCATCAACAATCTTGACCCCGCTTGATAGAGCAAGCTCTTTAAATTCCGCGTGGGTGTCTTCAAGGCCCCAACCTTTTTCTACGTCTTCACGCAGAACTATAGTAACCAATATTACTTTATCACTGGAGTATTCTTTTACATCATGAGTCTTTTGCATAATATTCCTGCCACCTCTTTTGGCTTTTCTTTACCAATATCTATCCACTCAGCCCTCTCATCGTTTCTAAACCATGAAAGCTGCCTCTTGGCAAGATTGCGTGTGTTTTTCTTAATAAGTTCCTTCGCGTCTTTAATCTCCATCCTGCCTGCCAAATAATCAAATACCTCTTTATACCCTAGGGCCTGTCTTGCTGTTCTTGAGAGCCTCTTTGTTCTTAACCGCTTGCATTCAGCTAAAAGGCCCTTCTTAAACATATAATCCACCCTGGCATCGGCTAAGCTGTAAAGCTCCTGTCGGTCGCGATTCAAACAGAATAGGCTTATCTTATATTCTGATTTTAGGCCTTTTGTCTTCTTCTTTAATACAGATATCGGGATACCTGTATTTGTATATACCTCCAATGCCCTTATAATCCTTCTTGTATCATTTGGATGCAAAAGCTTAGCTGAATTTTTGTCAACCCTTGAAAGCTGCCTATAGAGATGGCCTCTGCCTATTGCCTTCTCATCTTTTAAAAGTTGGTTTCTTAGTGTTCGATCCGTTGGAGGCGCTGGAAAGAGCCCATCTATTAACGCCTTCATATAAAGGGCCGTTCCACCGACAAACAATACTCTTTTGCCTTTTTTTTCGATTGCCTTGATGCAAAGAAGCGCTCTTTCGCAAAAATCCGCCACACTAAAATTTCTTGAAGGCAATAAGATATCTATCATGTAATGTGGCACCTGCCGCTGTTGAAAAAGCGTAGGCTTTCCGGTGCCGATATTCATGCCCTTATAAACCTGCATGGAATCGCATAATACTATCTCGGCATTTAGCATCTTTGCCAGATAAATAGAAACCGCTGTCTTTCCAACAGCGGTAGGGCCTACTAAAAATATTATCTCTTTCATATCATCAGGTTGTAACTCGTGAGGTAAAACCATCTCTCTTTAATCTTTTTACCTCTTTATCCGCCATGGTTTTTGTATTAAATCTCCCTATCTTGACCTTGTAGAGTATTTTTTCCTTATCAGGCTGCTTTTCTATTGTGGCGTTATAACCTTTTCTTCTAAGGGCCTCAATAAGCTTGAGGGCATTCTCTCTCTTCGCGAAGGCGCCGGCCTGGATACTAAAGAAATGATCCATTAAGGCATATCTTTTAGCCTCTCTTGCCTCAAGGCTTAAAGACCAGGAACCCGTAACCTTATAAAACGCCTCTTCCGCTTCCTGCCATTTGCCCTGCCTTCTTAAGGCCTTGCCCAGATTAAGGTATGCTATGCTCGCGTAATCTGTTGCCTTATAGCCTTTTAATAGCCTCTTGTAATATTCTTCTGCCTGCTGGAAATCTCCCGTAAGATAATAAGAATCAGCGATGCCAAGAAGAAGCTCTTCTTTTAAGTTGGAGCGGGGGTAATTCTTAATAACAAATTCGAAGTTCTCTCGCGCCTCTTTCTGGCGGCCCAACTTCATAAACGAAAGCCCCATAAGATAACGCCCTTCCTCACCTAAAGCCTTGGACCTTGATACTACGCGGCAGGCGTTTAGGGCACCCTTATAATCAGACTTCAAATAGGATGTCCACGCCTTATCCAGTATCGGGTCATTGCAAAATCCCGCGATAGAAGAAACTAATAAAGCGAAGACAATAATAAGAAACAGGACAATCCTCATACAACCTTTCCAATAAGTGTATTCTCTTCCACGGCCTTTATTTTAACACTTAAAACCTCACCTATCAAGCTACTATTACCTTTATAGACTGCTTGCAGGCCCTCTCTTGTTCTACCCTTTATATACGTGCCAGGTATGTTTTTCGCGGCAAACGGCTTACGCTTGGCAATAGCTATTCCTAGAGACTCCTTTTGCTTGCCTATCAGGCCTTTATTCTTTTTCTTTGTTATCTTATCCTGCAGATCAAGAAGTATCTGGTTACGCGTCTTTTTATCTTCTATTGAAACATCATCTGTCATATCCGATGCCTTGGTAAAAAGCCTTGGAGAATACTTGAATATAAAAGCGCTTTCAAAACCTATTTTTTTCATAATATCGCGGGTGCAATTAAAATCATTCTCTGTCTCAGATGGGAAACCTACTATTATATCAGTTGTAATAGCACAATCAGGTACCACCTTGCGCAGTTTATCGATAAGCTTAAGATAATGAGATAATGTATAACCTCTGTTCATAGATTTAAGTATCCTGTCAGAACCTGCTTGTAAAGGAAGGTGGAAGTGTTCACATACCTTATTAAGCCTGGCGATAGCCTGAAAGAGTGCTATGCCAGCATCTTTTGGGTGTGATGTCATAAATCTTATCCTCTTAAGACCATCTATCTTATTAACATCCTCCAATAACTCGACAAAACCATTACCAGTCGATGACTGATAGGAATTTACATTTTGGCCTAATAGTGTGACCTCTTTTGTGCCTTTATCAACGAGACACTTTATCTCATCAATGATATCCTGTTTAGGGCGGCTTATTTCTCTTCCCCGAACAAAAGGCACTATGCAATATGAACAGAAATTATCACACCCGTGGCCTATATTAACCCATGAGCGCATCTTCTCTTCCCTGAAATTATCACTTGCCTTTTTAATAGGCCTCTTATCTTTAGATATTGAGGCAACATAGCGCTTACCTGATATTACCTTCTCAACAAGGTTTGGTATGTCATATATATTAGCAGGGGCACATATAAAATCAACATGGGGCAGCCTCTTAAATATCTCATCCTTGTAAGCCTTTGCCATGCACCCTACTAACCCGAAGATCTTAGTCTTTGGATTAGTGCCCAACTGCATAAGCTTGCCCCAGACACGGTCTTCCGCGTGCTTTCTAACAGAACAGGTATTAAATATAATAATATCCGCGTCATTGTATGATGATGCTTGCATGTAACCGGTCTCTAACATCATACTATAGATAATCTCGGAATCCCGTTCATTCATCTGGCATCCGAATGTTCTAATATAGATTTTAGGCATGGCCTTTCTATAAGTCCTTTATTTTTGATATGTTTATGCGAATTTTGTGTTTCAAAAAAGAAAGAATTGA
>Ga0307991_1001661_pt1 | contig 15469 bp, 11 predicted proteins | sample EllFjometagen131_FD_203146 | JGI IMG/M metagenome (GOLD analysis project Ga0307991, IMG submission 203146) | Marine microbial communities from Ellis Fjord, Antarctic Ocean - #131 | ecosystem: Environmental > Aquatic > Marine > Unclassified | place: Southern Ocean | collected 2014-10-08
ACCGGGGAGGCTGGCCGGGCAAAATCAACAGGCCGTCGGGAGATCGGTCACGGAGCCTTGGCCAGAAAAGCAATCAGATCAGGTATTCCCTCCAAGGAAAAGTTTCCGTATGCCATTCGGGTTGTGGCTGAAGCATTATCTTCAAATGGCTCAACTTCAATGGCGACAATTTGCGCTACTTCTCTTTCCTTGATGGATGCAGGGGTGCCAATTAAGAGTCATGTGGCTGGAATCGCAATGGGTCTTATGTATGATGAGAAGACTGGCGATTATGAAATTCTGACTGATATTCAAGGGCCGGAGGACCATTATGGTGGTATGGATTTAAAAGTAGCTGGAACCCGAAATGGAATTAACGCTATCCAAATGGATGTTAAAATAACCGGCTTAACACCAAAAATGTTTGAGGAAGCTTTACTGCAAGCTAAAAAGGCTTTAATGGAAATCTTAGAGGTAATGGAAAAAACCCTTCCGGAACCAAGAAGCGAGCTTTCTCCATACGCTCCGAGTATTTTTATCTATGATATCCAACCGGAAAAGATTGGGATGTTAATAGGTCCGGGGGGTAAAACGATTAACAATATTACTGATACGGTTGGTAATGATACTGCGATTGACATTGAGGAAAACGGAACGGTATATATCTCAAGTCCGGACAAGGCGAGCGCTGAGAAAGCTTTGGAAATGGTCAAGGAAGTGGTTAAGGAATATAAACCGGGAGAAATAATTGAAGGGGAAGTGATAAAAGTTCTTGAGTTCGGCGCAATTGTAAATCTTGGCGGCGGCAAAGACGGTATGATTCATGTTTCGGAACTCTCGGATAAATACGTTGAGAAAGTTGCGGATGTGATTAATGTCGGTAACCGAGTCAGGGCTAAGGTAATTAAGGTAGAAAACGGGAAAATAGGACTCTCCTTAAAAGGAGTCGAGCAACCGTAATTTCATTGTTTTATTGTTATAAAAAATACCTGTTTAAATGTTTAGGATGGTAATGTTTTGGTATTTTTATATTTTTGTGTTTTGTAAAGTGCTATAATAATGAAGGGGGTCATAGCGTAGTGAGAACACAACTGCTTGTGTTCGAACAGCGGAGACGGGCTGAGCTTTATGCAAAGCATAGCGAAGCCCAGGGCAACCTGGTTTAAGAATTTTCCGAGCGCCCCGAGAGCAAGCTCTGCTTATAATTAACGAAGGAACGAGCTATCCACAGAACTCGTTTTAAAGGTCTTCCTAATCATCTATAATAAAGATGAGAAATAAAAATCAAGGTCAATTACAAAACAACGGGATTTCCCGTTTTAAAAAAATTAAACTAAGAACTATGGACTCAGACAAAAAGTCAATTCAAAATCAAGGAGGAGGAGAACCAAAACCTTATTCCCCAAATCAGGCTAATGAGACTGTCTCTCCAAAAAAACCAATGGAGTATGGTCAACAATCAAATCAATCAGCTTTTCCGATTTCTGAACCATCTCAGAATCAACAGCCAAAACCACCTTCCCCGGAAGGGCAGCCTTTCCAGAAATTTCCTCCAACCGAAGAGGAACAAGACAGCGGAGGTTTTCCGCCTAAACCAAGTCCGATGCCTGGTAGCGACGGCCAAGAACCACCAAAGAAAGGTGGTGGAGTAAAACCGCTCGGTCCGGAAAAACTAGCTAACAAGAATAAGAATAAAAAAATCTTTGTCGGACTTTTGATAGCAATTATTGTGATTGGAATTCTGGTGGCTGGATATTTTTTCGTATTACCAATGTTAACCGGAGGAGATGCTTCCGATGAATCTCCAGCAACTGAACCTTTAGACCAACAACCGCCGTTAACTGAGGAAGGGGGTGAGAATTTTAATGTGCCAACCGTACCGGTAGAAAGAGGTGATGAAGCAACAAGCACAGGTGATGAAGCAACCACAACCGAACCAGAAGAGACAAGTACTGAACCGGAAGAGATACAAGCCTCAAATGAAATTCCAGTTGATTCTCACGTGTCAATTTTCTCAACGCCAGCCGATTCTACGGTTGAAAAAGTTGTTTCTTCTATGGATCTTGCGGGAATAAAAAGTGCGTTAGAAATTTCTCCAACCGAAGTCCCTCTTTTTAGAGAGGTGGTTTTAACCGACGGAGAAGAAAATATCATTCGCACTGAAGAAGTTCTAAGTATTTTAGCCCCGAGTGTTTTCACCGAGGATGTTCTTCAAAACTTCGGTAATGATTCTACGGTTTTCACTTTCACTGACGATAGCGGTACTTGGGTTGGAATAGCTGTTAGCGCAAGTAGTGGCGCCGATCTAAGTCAAGTAAAAACCCAAACAGCGGAGTTGGAAAATAATGTAACGGAGGTTAAAAATTTCTTCCTGTCTGATCCAGGAACAGAAGACAGCTGGAAAGACGGTGGAGTTGGTGATATTTCAAGCCGGTACCTTTCATTCTCCAATGAAGGAACTTCGTTCAACTACGGCTGGTCTGGTAACATTTTACTTATCGCCACTTCATATCCGGCATTCCAAGAAGCAGTTGGACAACTCTAATAAATATTAAATATTATCAGTATTAAGGGGTTAATAAGATAGTGAGTAATACATAGTGAGTGGTGGCTAGTTAACTATCACCTACTCGCACAAGTGAGGAGAAAGATTGAAAACTTGTTTTTCCATCTTTTCCGAATACCGTGCGAGCAAGCTTTGCTTATAACTTAATTCAGGTATGATTCAATTTTTCTTTGTATTCAGTGATTGGGCATTATTGGTGCTCCGAATAATTCTTGGAGTAATTTTAGTGGTGCACGGCTGGCCAAAAATAAAAAATATAAAGAAGACGGCTGGGTTTTTTAAGAAAATAGGTTTTAAACCCGGTTCTTTTTGGGGAATGGTGGTAGCGCTAGTTGAATTTGTCGGAGGTATGTTCCTTATTCTAGGATTCTTTACTCAAGTTATTTCACTACTTATTTTCATTCAATTCCTCATAATTCTCATTACTGTTAAAAAGGCTTCTCAATTTAAAGGAGAAGTTGAGTTTGATCTTCTAATTTTAGCAGCGGCGGCAATCCTTATTACCATCGGAGCTGGAATGTACAGCCTTGACCATTTTCTAGGGTTGCTGCTTTATTAGCTAATATGGATGAATTAATAACCGAAGCGGTGATTTTAGAATCAAGCCCCCGGTCAAACGGCGACCGGCGGGTTAATTTATTTACTAAGGATTTAGGTCGGGTTCAAGCGGTAGCAACAAGCGGAACTAAAATAACCTCTAAGCTTTCACCCCATCTTGATTCTTTAAACCTTTCAACAATCCGACTTATAAATAAAAATAATTTTTTAATAACCGATGCTTTGACAAAGCGACGGTTTCAGAAAATAAGGGAAAATGAGAATTTATTAGGGTCGGCCCTTGAGTCAATTTCAATCATTGCAAAAATTACGCCTGAATTCCTGCCGGATCTGGAACTTTGGTATTTCCTTACGGAAAGTTTAGAAAAATCAAAATTCAACAATAAAACGCTTTTAGAAATTTTAGGATATGGTCCAACTTTAGCCACTTGTTTCCTGTGTGGCCAAAAACGAGTCAAATATTTTGTCCCTTCAGAACAGTATTTTGTTTGTGAACAATGTGCAAAAAAAATAGAGTCAAATATTTTCCCGATATAATATGGTTAAAAAGAATAAAAAGAGTAAGGTTATTTCCTCTTCTGCCAGCCTGGGTTCCAAAAATAAGGTAGATACGCCACGGAGTGGACGGTATAAAAGTAAGAAAAAAAAGAGCTCAACAACAAAGCGTACCCCTGTAAAATTGCTTCGCTCCCATAGAACGGATAACGTAGACATTTTGCGCCAACTTACAATAATTGCCGGTTTAATTGCTTTAGCGGCTATTGTTGGAGTTTTTATTTTTTTAACCAACTCTAAAAATTCTAATTACGAAACTGCGCTTTTATTAAAAACTCCGGATGAAGAAATAGTTCGAAGCGTACCTTTTGAAATAGAAATTGGAATTAATAATGAGACTAATAATTTCCTTTCGGATGTTGAATTGACCATAAATTTGGAAGAAGGACTGGTTAGTTTGGGATATGGTAAGGAGAAAACGGTAATTCGGAACTCAATTGGAAATATCGGTAAAGGTAATCTTTCCAAACAATCATATCAAATTTTACCAACGGCTCCGGCTGGTTCAAAACCTCAAATTTCGGTTACCTTGTTATATAGTATTGGAAAAACAAGATTTGAAAAAACCGCCGTCGCAGAGATTGAAATAAAAAAAGAAGCGTTGTTAATTAATATTGAACAACCAGAACAAATTCTGGTAGGTTCGGTGTTTGAGATTGAAGTGAATTATGAAAACATTTCGGATTTCGATTTTTCAAACCTTCATCTTGAGATGCAATATCCGGAAAATTTTGAGTTTGTATCGGCTAATTTCCAGCCCAGTTCGTTCAATAATTACTGGCGTTTAGGAACCTTAAAAGCAAATTCAAATGGAAATTTAAAAATAAACGGAATATTGAGAAATGGCGACGGCGAACTTAACTTTGAAGCGTCTCTCTTAACCGTTTTTCAGGACCAGCCGTACCCGGCGGCTAAAACTGAGAACGAATTTAAAACAGCTAAATCGCCAATCTATTTTGAAACGAGCATTATGGGTAATCGAAAATATGTGGCTAAAATCGGCGATTCTCTAAAATACACAATTAATTATCGCAACGAATCCGGAATTGCTTTAAAGGATGTTGAAATACGGGCGGAGTTAATCGGAAAACTGTTTGATTTTAGCACTTTAACTTCCGAAGCTAAATTGGACACTTTGACTAATATTTTACTGTGGGATAAAAATACAAATCCGGAACTTGAGGTTTTAGAACCAAGCGAAGAAGGTGCAGTGATTGTAAATATTGCCCTAAAAAACGCTTTTCCGGTAGAACGTCTGGGCGATAAAAACTTTTCCCTAAAACTGAATGCTGAAATGAAGTCGCCATCAGTACCATATTATCTCTCGGCTGACAAAACCTCGGCCGGAGATGTTTTAAAAACCAATGTGGCAGGGCTTATCACGGTAGATGCCCAAGGTTTTTATTGGGACGCTCCTTCAGGAATTGCTAATAAAGGAGGACTGCCGCCTACGGTCGGAGAATCAACCGAGTACACTGTCCATTGGGTAATTCGAAATCACGCCACCGACGTAAAAAACGTGAAAATATCGGCAACTCTCCCAGAAGGAGTGGGGTGGACCGGATTGGTTAAAAGTAATATTAATTCAGTGCCAATATATAATGAAGCGGATAAAAAAATAAATTGGGAAATTGAGAACATTGCGGCGAATAAGGGGGTGATAAACTCACCAATTGAAGCTATTTTTCAAATTGAAGCAACGCCTACTCCGGGAAAAATCGGACAGTTCCAACCTCTTCTTTCAAACACCCAACTTACAGGAGAGGATCAATTCACCGGATTAATTTTAAAAAGCTCGGATATTTTCCTTAACACCTCCCTTATTGACGACAAAACAGTTGAAATATCAGAAGGAATAGTAAAGAAATAAGTTAGTGTCTTGGGATATCGTCGGATACCCCTAAAGATAAAAATAAGCCGCCAACTTTGCGTTAGCGGCTTTTTAAACTGTTTGTGGAAAATAATCATTTCTTTTCCGGAACTTCGGATACTCCTTTATTAAAAGAATTTTCCAGAATTTTGAGTATTTTCTCATAACCTTTCGGCCACGAATCAGCTAGGCAGGAGGCGCATTTATCATACGCTTCAAATAATTTGTTCGCCACGTGGTCATTAAGATCTGGATAATCCTGAATATTACCATCATGTCCTATCCTAACCTTCCCATCATTATTAAACATAAAATAAAGAAATAAATACGCTTCCGGATGATAATTAAGATCAGCACTTGTGCTTACCACAAAAATTGAATTTCCAAATTCTTCAGAATTGTCCCGGATATAGCCATCTATTACCTTATTTCTTATTTTAATAAGATCGCAGTTCGGCAAATCTGAGAGGAGAACCTCCCAATTATTCAGTCTTTGATTTCGCTCTTCCTGTGTTTGGAGTTTTGGTTCCCTTTTTTCAGGCGTTTTTGGGATGTTTACTCTCTTGTCGTTTTCTTTCGGTTTCATAGTCTGTTCCTTTCTTGTTTTTAGTTTTATATTTACTACCTAAAAGATAACATATTGTCAATATTTTGTCAAATGAAAAACTTCTCTTTGAAAACGGGATTTATTTGAGGTAGAATAGACGTAATGGCTATTTTAGAAAAAATTTCAGCGCTTGCTAAAAGACGTGGTTTTATATACCCCGGCTCCGAGATATACGAAGGGTTGGCCGGAACTTGGGATTATGGTCCTTTGGGCGCAGAATTAAAACGAAATGTAAAAAACGAGTTTTGGAAAGTAATTGTCCAGGAAAGAAGTGATGTGGTTGGTATTGACGCCTCAATTATTATGAATCCCCGGGTTTGGGAAGCCTCGGGGCATTTTAAATCGTTCACCGATCCATTAGTTGAGTGCAAGAAATGCCGGCGGCGTTTTCATATTAACGAACTTGAGGAAACTGGGAAAAATATTTCAATTTGTCCGGAATGCGGTGGAGAAATGACTAAGCCAAAAGCTTTTAATTTAATGGTTGAAACATACCTGGGTTCCATAGAGGGGGAAAAGGTAAAAACTTTTCTCCGAGGCGAGATTACCCAAGGAGTCTATGTGAATTTTAAAAATGTGATTGATTCCACGAGGGTTCAGGTGCCATTCGGGATTGCCCAGATAGGAAAGGCATTTAGAAATGAGATTACTCCAAGTCAGCTTACCTTTCGATCCAGGGAATTTGAGCAAATGGAACTTCAATTTTACGTTAAACCCGAAAAGGAAGAGTCGGAAAAATGGTATGAATACTGGAAAAATGAACGAATGGAATGGTATAAAAGTTTGGGAATTAAAGAAAAAAACCTTCGGTTCCGGCAGCATAAAAAAGATGAGCTGGCTCATTATGCTAAAGAGGCTTGGGATATTGAATATAATCTGGAAGGCAATTGGAAGGAATTTGAAGGAATTCATCATCGAGGAGATTGGGATTTAAGCCGTCATCAGGAATATTCCGGCGAGGATCTTAGATACACCGATCCGGAAACCCACGAGAAATATTTGCCTTGGGCTATCGAAACTTCCGGCGGAGTGGACCGGGCAATTCTTTTCTTTTTAATTGACGCCTATGAGGAAGAACAATTAGCAAATGGCGAGGAACGAACGGTATTAAAATTACATCCTAAATTAGCGCCTTATAAGGTAGCTGTATTCCCATTACTCTCCAATAAACCGGAGTTAATTAAAAAAGCAAGGGAAATATATGACACTTTAAAAGAAAAATGGATGACAACCTGGGACGACCGGGGGAATATTGGAAAACGATACCGATATCAGGATGAAATAGCTACTATAGCCTGTGTTACCGTGGATTTTCAAAGCTTAGAAGACAACTCGGTTACGATAAGGGATAGGGATACAATGAAACAGATAAGAGTCGAAATACCCGTTCTGGAAAAATTTATAAAAAAACTTTTAGACGGGGAGGAGATAGAAAAGCTGGGTGAGATTATCAACCAGTAAAGCAACCTCGACATTTGCGTTAATTTACAAATAACTTGGATATGGCTAAAGACTTTGAAATGTACAAATTAAATAATGGAATGGAGGTAATTTTGGCGCCGCAAATTGCAAACCCGGCGACAACCGTGATGGCAACCGTTAAAGTGGGGTCAAAATATGAATCCAAAGAAATCTCCGGGCTCTCTCATTTTCTGGAACATATGACATTTAAGGGTACTAAGCGGCGGCCCAAACCAATTGATATTTCGTCGGAATTAGACGGACTGGGTGCAAGTTATAACGCATTTACCGGCCAAGAGGAAACCGCGTATTTTGCCAAAGTAAGAAATAAGCATTTCGACCAAGTCTTGGATATAATCTCCGATATTTACCTTAATTCTACGGTGCCGAAAGAGGAACTGGAAAAAGAACGGGGGGTAATAATTGAGGAAATAAATATGTATGAGGATATTCCGATGCAGAGGGTTCAGGAGGATTTTCTGAAAGTTTTATACGGCGACCAACCAGCCGGTTGGCCAATTGCTGGAAGAAAAGAGGTAATTAAAAATTTCAAAAGAAAGGATTTTGTTGATTACCGGAAAAAACATTATAAATCAGAAAATACAATCCTGACAATTGCCGGCGGATATTCAAAGAAAAACATAAAAAAGAAAATAGAAAATACCTTCGGACTTTTAGAGGAACAACCGGAAACTAAATTGCCCGATGTTATTGAAAAACAAAAAAAGCCGGCGGAATCAATAAGGTTTAAAAAATCAGACCAAACTCATTTAATAGTAGGATTTAGGGCATTTGATATTCATGATAACCGGCGGTTTGCGCTGGGTGTTTTGGGTGATATTTTGGGCGGCGGAATGAGCTCTCGGCTTTTCAAAAAAATACGAGGTGAGATGGGAGCGGCTTATTATATTCGAGCCGGTTCCTCTCTTGATACAAATAGTGGTATAATTGAGGCAAGTGCCGGGGTAAGTAATGATAAGGTTGAAAAAGTGATAAAAGCAATCTTGGGAGAATTTAAAAAATTAAAAGAAGAATTGGTCGGGTATAAAGAAATCAAAAAAACTAAAGAACATATTATTGGCCGGATGTTTTTAGCGATTGAAACCTCAGACCAACTGGCAAACTTTTACGCCGGCCAACGAGTGAAAAAACTAGACCCGGCAACTCCGGATGAAATTGCCAAGCGAATAAACTCGGTAACAGCCGAACAAATAAAGTCAGTGGCCAATGATCTATTTATAAACAAAGGTTTAAACTTAGCTCTTATCGGGCCTTTTAAAAATAAAAAATTCTTAACAAATGGAGAATTCTAATTCAAAAATTTCTTGGGGTACATTATGGCGAATTCTGATATTTTTAGGAATCCTGCTTCTTCTTTGGGTGGCTAAGGAAGCGTTAGGGGTGCTTTTTATCGCTATTGTGCTTTCTTTGGTAATTGACCCGGCAATAAGTTGGCTTGAGAAAAAAAGGGTGTATCGAATTTTGGGAACTTTAATTACTTTTTTCCTAATTATTGTTATTTTCTCCGCAACAATGTTTTTTATAGTACCGGTAATAGCGGGTCAGATGCAGTCGTTTCTAATTCAAATTAATGATATTGCGATAAACTTCTTTGGAATCGGAGTTCCCGAGAAAGTGATTGAAGGAGTAAGTAGTAACCTAAATCAGATTCTCGGCTATATTCAAGCAAGTAATATTTCAATCACCGGGACAATTTCAACGGTGCTTAGGAATTTGATTTTTGTGGCTGCAACATTAATCATCACTTTTTACCTCTCGGTGGAAAAACGTGGGCCGGAGCGAATGATTAAGATGGTACTGCCGCAAGCATACGAAACTCCGATTCTTAAGGTTTTTAAAAAATTTAAAGATAAAATCAAATTCTGGGCGATAGCTCAATTAGGGCTTAGTATTGCTGTTGGAGTCGTGGCAACGGCCGGCCTTCTGCTTTTGGGAGTAAAATACGCTTTGGTTTTAGGACTTTTAGCGGCTGTCTTTGAGCTGGTTCCTTACATCGGACCAATTTTAACCGGGGCAGTAGCATTTCTCATCGCAACAACTACTGGTTCATTCACTTTAGGAATCTATGTTGTTATTCTTTTCGTTATTATAAATCAGCTTGAAAATAATATTCTTATCCCGATAATCTATAAGAAATCAATGAAGATTCATCCGGTAATTATTCTGGTAGCATTTCTAGCCGGTGGACAAGCGGCCGGGTTTGTCGGAGTGCTCCTCGCGGTACCAATAGCACTTCTTGTTCAGGAAACCCTAAATTATTTAGCAGAACAGAAAGCTTTTGAAGCAGGGGAAAAACTTAATATTTAGAATGGAATATAATTTTAAGGAGATAGAACAAACGTGGTCCCGATTTTATAAATTTTAATTTTTAAGTATGTATTACACATACGTATTAAAATCAAAGAAAAATAATGAATATTATATTGGGTATACATCAAATTTAAAACAAAGACTGGCTAAGCATAATTCAGGAGAGGTAAAATCGACCAAGTTAGGCAGGCCATGGGTTATTTTTTATTATGAAAAATTTGACAATATAAAAGAAGTGGTGAGGAGAGAAAAGCAGATAAAATCATGGAAGAATCGCTCTATGATAGAAAAATTAAAATTTAAATAAAATCGAGGATTCTCGATTACAAAGTAATCGGAACAAAAATATGGAGTACAATTTCAAGGAGATTGAAGAAAAATGGCAAAAATGTTGGTATAGCGACAAAATTTATGAACCGGATTTAGATAATCCGGACAAACCTTTTTATAACCTAATGATGTTCCCATACCCCTCCGCGGAAGGGCTTCATGTTGGGAATATGTATGCTTTTACCGGATCGGATATCTACGGCCGATTTAAACGAATGCAGGGTTATAATGTTTTTGAACCAATCGGCTTGGATGGGTTTGGAATACATTCAGAAAACTACGCCCTGAAAATTGACGCCCACCCCATGGAACAAGCTAAAAAATCAGAGAAGGGTTTCTATGAACAACTAAAGATGATTGGCAATGGGTTTGCTTGGAATGAGCGGTTAGAGACATATGACCCTGAATACTATAAATGGACCCAATGGATATTCAAACAGATGTTTGATCATGGATTAGCATATCAGAAAGAGTCACCTGTTAATTGGTGTCCGAGTTGTAAGACAGTTTTAGCTGACGAGCAAGTAATTGCGGGAAAGTGTGAACGGTGCGGAGCGACAATTGAGCAGAAAAAGTTGGCTCAGTGGTTTTTTAAAATAACCGAGTACGCCGATAAGCTCTTGGATAAATTAAAAAATATTGATTGGTCGGAGAAAATTAAAATCGCTCAGCGAAACTGGATAGGCCGATCGGAAGGAGTTTTAATTAGATTTAAAATTCAGGATTTAAAGTTTAAAGATAACTACATTGAAGTATTTACTACAAGACCCGATACATTATACGGCGCCACATATATAGTCCTATCCCCGGAACATCCTTTAATTGAGCGACTGCTCAAGGATAATAAATCAGAAATTAAGAACGGAAAGGAAATAGAAGAATATATAAAACAAGCGCGAAGTAAAACCGAACAAGAACGAATCACTGAAGAGAAAGGAAAAACCGGAGTAAGAATAGAAGGAGTAATGGCAATAAACCCGGCTAATAAAAAGAATATTCCGATATATATCGCCGATTACGTTCTCTCAACATACGGCACTGGAGCGATTATGGCCGTCCCGGCTCATGACCAGCGAGACTATGAGTTTGCTAAAAAATATGATATTCCAATAATTGAGGTTATCAAACCAAATAAGGAAAACGAGGAGAAACCATATGAAGGTGAGGGGGAACTTATTAATTCTGAAGAGTTTAATGGAATAAGCTCGGAAGAAGCCAAAGAAAAAATAACCAAAAGGGTTGGGGGGGAAATGAAAACCAACTACCATATTCGGGATTGGCTTGTTTCCCGACAGAGATACTGGGGAATGCCCATACCGCTTGTTTTTTGTGAAAAATGCGCGGAACAAATTAGGAATAACGAATCGGGAATTAAGGAAAAATTAAACAAAGGGGAACTGGAAAATCCTGGCTGGTTCGCCGTGCCGGACAATGAATTACCGGTTGAGCTTCCGTATATAAAAAAGTTTCGTCCTACCGGGACCGAAAAATCTCCTCTTGCTACGGTGCAATCGTTTTATAAAACTACTTGCCCGAAGTGCGGCGGGGAAGCAATAAGAGAAACTGACGTTTCAGATACTTTTTTGGATTCTTCTTGGTACTACTTTCGGTATATCGGCCTGGATAATAAAAAAGAGGCATTGGATAAAAACAGAATTAAAACCTGGCTGCCGGTTAATATGTATATTGGCGGAGCAGAACACGCCGTTCTTCATCTTCTATATACAAGATTTATAACCAAAGCGTTTTATGATTGGGGACTTATTGATTTCGATGAACCATTTATCAAATTCCGGGCTCATGGACTTATTATCAAAGAAGGGGCAAAGATGAGCAAGTCAAAAGGTAATGTGGTTAATCCGGATAAATACATAGAAAAATACGGAGTGGATGTTTTGAGAATGTATCTTATGTTCCTGGCGCCATTTGAGGATGGAGGCGATTTTCGGGATTCCGGCACAAAAGGAATCACCCGGTTTTTAGACAAAGTTTGGAATTTCTATCAAGGAAGTGTTTTTGATAAGGAAGATGGCGAGGAAGTAAAAAAGATTCTCCACCAGACAATTAAAAAAGTAACTGAGGATATTGAGAATTTAAAGTACAATACGGTGATAAGCGGGCTTATGACCCTCCTCAATAAAATGGAGAAAAGCGGCGCATCCCAGGAAACGGTTGAGATATTTTTAAAACTTCTCGCTCCATTTGCTCCGCATATCACCGAAGATATCTGGCATAAACTCGGTAACGAAGATTCAATTCATATAAGTAAATGGCCGGAGTTTGATTTGGAAATTACTAAAGAGAAAAAATTTGATTTGGTAATTCAAATAAACGGAAAGATTCGAGATACAATACCTACCAATAAAGGAATTACAAAAGAAAAGGCCAGGGAATTAGCCCTGACATCAAAAAAGATTGAGAATTATATTAACGAGAGTGAAGTAAAAAAGGTAATTTTTGTTGAGGATAAACTTATTAACTTTGTGGTTTACAAGGGAAACAAATAAACACAAATAGGAAACTAATTTACACGAATAATATATAATGCATTATAAGTACATTGGCCTATTAGTTCTCTTTCTTCTCTCGGCGACGATATATACCGTAGCCGAACTTTTGGAGACTGGCAAAATTGTTCTGGGAGCGATTCACTAATTACATACGTTCGGTAAGAATAAGAATTCTTTCAAATTTCTTACCATCCCTTAATATTTTCATTACTACTTTATCGCCGGTTCGTGAATTAGAGAGATAATCCTGAATGTTCTTGTCCGAAGTTATTTTGTCACCGTTCCACTCAAGGATAATATCCTTTTCTTTGATTCCGGCTTTATCTGCCGGGCTTTTTTCAACTACCGCAGTATCAAAGGAATGGCCTTTTATAACCAAAGCTCCGTACTTCACGGGTAGATTAAGCTTCTTGCTCACATCCTCATTTATAGTAAGATACCGAATTCCAAGGAAAGACCGCGTGATTCGGCCATGTTTTTTAAACTCGCCTAAATCCCGTTTCACGATATTTATCGGCAAAGCAAAACCAATGTTTTCAAGTCCGGCAACCGTAGCAACGCTAATACCAATGGCACGACCGGAAAGGTTAATTAAAGGACCGCCGGAATTACCCGGATTAATAGCGGCGTCAGTTTGAATTAAACCTCTCATCTCGGACGGTTTAGTGTTCTTTTCAATCTGAGCGGTTATAGAACGAGAAAGACCGGAAATAATACCGGCCGAAACAGTATTTTTTAAAAAGCCGAGAACGTTGCCGAGAGCAAGAACTGTTTCGCCAAGTTTTACTTTATTAGAATCGCCAAGCGGAATCACGGGAAAATTTTTACCGGTAGGATTAAACTGAAGAATAGCAAGATCATCCAATGGGTCTCGGGCAATAAGCTCCGCTTTAAACTTTTCCCCTGATCCAAGAGTGATAAAACATTGAATATCTTTACCGGAAACCACATGCCTGTTAGTTAATACAATGCCTTTTTCTTCAATAATAAATCCAGAACCGCCATTTATAAAATCTTGGCTATTATCCGCTTTCTCAAGAGAGAAATTATTAGAACTGGATTTTTTAGTCTTGTCTTTTTCTGACACGGCAATAGAAACCACAGCCGGCATTGCCTTTTCAATGACTTTTATTACTCTTTGTTCTTTGTTTTTAAAAATTCTCATGTTGTAAGTTAGGAGATTAGCTATAAGTTATTGGCTATTAGCTATCTTTATTGTATCAGAAATGAGAGGAAATGTTGTATGGTTAAGCACGCTTAAGTCAATTGATGGGTGTTCAACACCCATCAATTGTTATTTAAACAACATTGGGGTGTTCAACACCCCCAGATTGGTTTTTACGTTGGATGTTAAACTTCCCTACATTGATTAATTTTTTCGTGTTGATTTTTTGACAAATTCAATTTTTCGCCTTGGAAACCACTCTGGGTACGGGTTCCCAGCTCTTGGTTTTAGGGGACTGTCCCCAAATTAAATCAAAAATTTAGAGAAATGAGGTGCGGAGGGGGAGAGATTCGAACTCTCATGCCCGTAAAGGCGCCACATTTCGAGTGTGGTGGAATAGCCGTTATCCGACCCCTCCTTTTGTGTCTCCCCGCCAGGATTTGAACCTGGATCAGAGGATTAGGAATCCCCTATTCTGTCCAGTTGAACTACGGGGAGAAACGAGAAACAAATTAAAATTTATTTTTATTTGTTTCGAGTGCCCTCTACGCAAGCTCTACTTACACTCGGTAGCGAGGAGAAAAATAAATGCTTGTGTTTATTTTTTCCGAGCGCCCCGAGAGCAAGCTCTGCTTACAGCTCTAAGAGAGGAGAAAGATTGAAAACTTGTTTTTCAATCTTTTCCGAATGCAGGAAGATGCGGGCTTTGCCTACGGGGAGGATTGTTATTAATGTATAATACGATATAATTAAAATATGGGCAAGCAACTTGGTCAACACTTTTTAAAAAATAAAAGGAAAATACGGAAAATTGTGGATGCCTTGGAACTCCAAAATGGCGATGCGATAGTTGAAATAGGGCCCGGGAACGGAACGCTGATGAAAGAGATGAGCCAAAGAAACAAAGAATTAAGAATTATCGGAATAGAAAAAGATAAGGAATTGGTTAACAAGTTGCTAAGTTCTAAGTTTATAAGAAACACAAATATAGAGATAATAGAAGGCGATATCCTAAAAATTCTTCCAAAACTCACTCAACTTGAAAACTTACGAGCTTGTCCCTGCGTTGCTTATAAATTAGTCGGCAACATTCCGTACTATATCACCGGTCGGCTTTTCCGAATACTGGGAGAGGTAGAAAGAAAACCAAAACTGATAATATTGACAATCCAGAAAGAAGTGGCTGAGCGGCTGGTAGCCAAACCACCTAATATGAATATTTTAGGAGCAAGCGTTCAGGTTTGGGGAGATGTTAAAATAATTGAGCAGATTCCAAAAGAAGATTTTAATCCGGTGCCTAAGGTTGACAGCGCGGTGATAAAAATCGCGCCTCGAAAAAACAAAATCCCCAAAGGATACTACCAATTAGTTAAAATTCTTTTCCGGCACCCAAGAAAAACTATTTTGAACAATCTCTCAATAAGTTTGGAAAAAGAGGTAGTTTCTAAAAAAATTAAGGATATGGGATTTGACCCTAAAATACGCCCTCAAAATCTCAGTGTTGAAAACATCAAAAAGTTAGCTGGGGTTCTACTAT
>Ga0307991_1001664_pt1 | contig 15465 bp, 12 predicted proteins | sample EllFjometagen131_FD_203146 | JGI IMG/M metagenome (GOLD analysis project Ga0307991, IMG submission 203146) | Marine microbial communities from Ellis Fjord, Antarctic Ocean - #131 | ecosystem: Environmental > Aquatic > Marine > Unclassified | place: Southern Ocean | collected 2014-10-08
ATCATTAGGAATCACTAATGAGGATTTGAATAAAATAGTTACTTATAATGATTATGATAATGATGGTTTAACAGACTCAGAAGAGTTAAATTTTTATAATACAAATCCTTACGATGCTGATTCAGATGGTGATGGTTATTCAGACGGCGATGAAGTGGGAAATGGCTATAATCCTCTGGGAGAGGGTCTTTTAGGTTTAGAGTATATAGATACTGATAATGATGGTTTAACAGACTCAGAAGAGTTAAATTTTTATAATACAAATCCTTACGATGCTGATTCAGATGGTGATGGTTATTCAGACGGCGATGAAGTGGGAAATGGCTATAATCCCTTGGGAGAATATATGAGTATTTATTCTAATGAGCCTTTGACTAGTCTTGTTTATGGTGGGGATAGCAATGACTCTTTTGAATCCTTTTATGTATATGGGGATTATATTTATGCTATTGGAAGTACAGAGTCTGAAGGATTTGGACTTAATGATATATTGATTGTTAAATTTAATAAAGAAGATTTAAGTATTGAAAAGAAAAAAGTTTACGGAGATTTTGGAGATGAGTATTTACATTCTATCTATGTTGATGAAAATTATATTTATGCTGTTGGTTCTAGTGATGTTTTGGGTCAGGGGGCTAAAGATGCTTTACTTCTTAAATTTAATAAAGAAGATTTAAGTATCATTAGCCAACAAGTCTATGGTGGAAGTCACGATGAATCTTTTTATAGTTTACAGGTTGATGAAAAGTATATTTATTTAGCTGGTTATACTAAGTCTGTAGGAGAAGGAGAAAGTGATACTTTATTAGTTCAGTTGGATAAAGATACTTTGGAATTTGTTGATAAAAAGGTTTATGGTGGAAGCGGTTCAGAATATTTTAAATATATTGATTTAGATGAAGATTATATCTATGCTGTTGGTGGAACACAGTCCATAGGTGTAGGAAATGATGATCTATTAATTGTTAAATTTAATCAGAGCTTAGAAATAATTGAAAGAAAGGTTATTGGAAATGCAGCCGATAATCATTTCGTTTCAATGTATGTTGATCAAGATTATATATATGCAGTAGGCCGAACAAAGGTTATCACTAGGGGATATGGTGATGCTCTAATTGCTAAGTTTAACAAAGAGGATTTAGATGATTTTGAACTTAAAGCTTATGGTTTGTCTTCCAGCGAAGATTCTTTTCAAGACGTGTATGTTGATCAAGATTATATATATGCAGTAGGTAGTGCTAGTTCTTCGGGTAATAGAAACCTAGATGCTTCAGTAGTTCGAATTTCGAAAACAGATTTTGATAGTAAAAAGGCCAAGGTTTTTGGTGGTAATAAGACAGACATTTTTAATGAAGTATATAGTGATGGAAGTTATATTTATACTAGTGGTCAGACAAAGTTAGGAGATTTTTATGATGCTAATTTAACAAAGATAATTGGACTAGAAGATGGGATTAAAAATACAGTACCAGATAATTTTGTATGGGAAAATTCTAATTTAGATTTTTTTGATGTTCATCTAATCTCAACAGATAGTGAAGGTTTAGATTTAAATACAATAGTTCCAGTGGAAGAAGAAAATTATGTTATTTTAGGATCAGACTCATTCTCTGATTTTATTCCAGTAGTAGAAGAAGAGGTAGAGAAATATACAGTTTCTATAGCTACTACTACAATGGATTATAATATTTTTGATCTTACCATTGAGCCTGTCTTAGAAGATTTGCTAATTGAAAATTTTATTTTTACAGAAGACGAAGTCGTTGTAACAATTAGTGGTGTTACTGAAAGTTCAACAGAAGAATTAAGTACTTATACTCTTGAATTATATATTGATGAGGGATTTGAGGGATTTAAAGAATATTCTTCTTATAAAGTTTCAGTTATTGAATTTGTAACTGAAGAAGAAGAGGAAATTGAGGAATCTTTAATTCTGACAAGTATGGCTTTAACTACTGGGTATCAAGATTCAGAATTAACAGATAGTAATTTGAATGTAAGTAAATATATAGTAAAAGGTAATAACGATAATACTTGTGAGAATTATGCTTGCTGTTCTAATATAGATTGTGATGATAATAATATTGGTACAATAGATACTTGTATTAATCCTTATTTTGATAATGCTTATTGTAAAAATGAGTTAATACCTAAAGAAGCAGAATGTTTATCTGATTTTGATTGTGATGATAATCTTTCTTGCACAACTAATATTTGTGTTCAAGAAACAAATACTTGTCGTTATGAAGAAATCACAGAAAATATTTATAATGATGGTTGTTGTTTAGACTCAGTATGGAGCTATGAATTTGTTCCTTGGAAATTAGATAATGATTGTGATCTTGATGAGCAAAGTAATTCTTCTTTAATTATTAATTCTGGAGAAGAAATTATAAATTTATCTTCTGATAATCCGCAAGGAATAATTTTATTACAAGAGTTTATTTATGATGCAGAAAATTCTTTAAATCATGGAACAAAAATTCTTATTGGAAAGTTAGAGTTGGATAATATCTATACTGAGTACGTTGAAATTTCTAGCGACGGTATTTTAGTAATAGAAATAATTAATACAGGTTCTGATCTGGAAGAACAAATAATAACCCTTACTACTAGTAGTAATGTAACAGACATTTATTTGCCAGTTATAAATTCTAGCATTTCTTCAGACGCTGATTATTATATTGCTGAAGATGGTTCTACTTACTATTCCTTATATCAGGGGAGCGGAGAGTTTATGTCTCCAGAAGAAGTGTTTATTGAACAGAATATAGCTCGGGAAAATATTACAGATTAGTTCATGTAAGAAAAAGACTATTATTTATTTTTTATAGTTTTTTTTGTTTAATGAACTTGACTAAATTTTTTATATTAACTAAGGTAAAATTAATAAAAAAGAGGCTAAGGAGGATTCATGAAATTTAAAACACTTTTTTCAATGCAGGTTTTAATATTGTTTTCTATTTTTCACAAACAGGTTTTAATATTACTTTTGAAATTAGTTTTAAAAGTAATGAGTAATTCTTTTTTTGAAAAATATTTTTTAGCTATAAACGAAAGACTTCCTCAAGAAGATTATATATGGGAAAATATATTATTGGATAGATGGGAAATTTTTATAGCTAGTAAAGGATTTAAAAGAATGGATGAACTTGTTTTTTATTTGAGACCTTATCCAGATTATTTATTTTTTGATAGGATTGGTGATATTTTAATAAATAATCATTTTGATTTGGAGATAGACGAATCAATCCTATTTAGAATTCTTAAAATAAAAGATGGTTTAAATGATGGATTAAAACAAGTAATAGAACATATTAAAGTTTGTCCTAAACAAAGTTAGTATGTATCAAAAATATTAAAGCCGAATAGAAATATTCGGCTTTTGCTTTACATATATATATTTTTGTACTAAGATAGTTTAATTACAAAAAGGAGGTTATTGTGAAATCTAAAAAGGATATTTCTTGGGGATATGTAATATTATTAATTTTTTTTCTAGTCTTTATAATATTTTTTATGGCCCCGAGAGTAATGTTAGCAACCGGTTTTTAAACGTATTATCTAATTTTGGTGATACGTTTTTTATTTGACTAAAAAATATATATCGATTAAGGTGAATTTAATAATTAAGGGAGGAATTATGTCGACAGATTTATGTTGTATTGAAGAAAAAAAGGATACTGAAGTTATTCTTAGAATTGTAGACAAGGAGAGTAAAGAAGTAGGTGCTAATTTACATGTTGTTTTTGCTTATCTTCTCAATAAAGAAAAATTAAAAATTTTAATTGATGGACATTTATGTGAAGGCGGCCAGTTTATGGCACTATATTCCTATTTGTTTTCTATTTGGCGTATTATGGATTCTTATAGAAGAGATCGAGTTACTTTGCTTTGCAGCAAAAATCAATTTGATGGTTTGAAGCTTTTAGGAGGAGAAAAATTAATCAATTTATCGATCATCAAATAGAAAAAGACGGAGATAGAATTTATTTAATCTTAGCTCGAATTATAGCTTGAGTAGGGAAGTTTTGAGAACACGGTATTTTGATATAATAAGTATTATGAGCAGAGTTAATCTGCTCATTTTTATTTATATCAAAAATATTTTTAATTTTTATTTTAGCAATAGTTTTGTCTTTGTAGTTTAAAACTTCAACAAAGTCACCTTTTTTAATTTCATTTCGAGCTTGGATATGAAGTTCCTTATTTTTTTCATCATATTTTTCAACTATTCCTACCATCCGGTACTTTTTAATATAGCCGGAAGATTCAGGATTCATTGTGTTGTCATTATATCCATCCCAAAAGTTAATAGTATAGTCTCGGTGGGAAATATTAGTTAATTCTTTCTGATAAGTTTTTAGGTTCTTTCTAAATAGAGCGGGAGACTTAGAATAATCATCAATAGCCTGGCGATAAACCATAGAAATTACAGACACATAATAGGCACTCTTCATTCGACCTTCAATCTTCAGAGAAGTTGGTTTTAATTTAAATATTCCTGGGAATTTTTCTAAGAGACAGAGGTCCTTAGAGTTTAAAATATAGTTAACACCATCTTCTTCTTCAAATTTTAATTTTCGTTCAGGTTTAATAGTTTCATTGGCTTCCCATTCCCAACGACAAGGTTGAGTACATTCACCTCGATTAGCATCTCGACCAGTCAAATATTTGCTTAGATAACATCGACCTGAATAGGAGATACATAAAGCTCCGTGAATAAAGATTTCGATTTCAGTATTGCCAATGGCTTTTCTTATTTTTTTTAATTGAGTGTGGGATAGTTCTCGAGCCAGAACAATTCTTTTGACACCATTCTTTTTCCAGAATTTAATACTTTCTGAGTTTAAAGTATTAGCTTGAGTAGAAAGGTGAATTGGAATTTTGTTTTTTAGTCTTTGAGCTAAATGAATTACTCCGGGATCAGCAATAATTAGAGCGTCAGGTTTGATTTGATTTAATTTTTTAATAACTTTTTCTAGTTTTTTAATCTCGTCATCATAAATAAAAGAGTTTAGAGCAATATAGATTCTTTTTTTATATTTTCGGGCTAATTTAATTGCTTTTTCAGTTTCATTGAATTTAATTTCTGATTTTTCCGCTCGCAGAGAAAATCCTTGCATTCCCATATAACAAGCATCAGCTCCGTATAAGTAAGCTGTCTTTAATTTTTCTAGATTTCCTGCAGGGATTAATAGTTCTGGTTTTTTCATATATTATTTTATATCTATTTGTTTGATTAATAATTTTCTAAACTCCTTCATAAATTCCATTAAAGGTTTGGCAATTTTTTTGGCAGACTTGGTGTGAATATTATTATACCAAATTATTTGAAAATTTATGCTTTCTAAAACAGAAAGGCCAACGTGTTTTTGTTTTTTTAATATTTCAGCAGCTTCTCCCTTTTTCCATTTATTTTTTTCTCTACCCTTAGGATTAATATATTCAGGTAATTCATATTGACCCTGAGATACTCTCATAATTCCCATAGCTCCCAGACCATCTAATTTGTCAGCATCTTGAGTAATTTCAACTAACCATCCTTTTCCTCCGCGACCATGACAGGCCACAGCATAGGTGATTTGTTCAGCCTCTTTTTTAGAAACTAGTTTATTTTTGATTAAAAATTGATAGGCCATTTTAGCACCAATATCGGCATGAAGTATTTTAGGAGGGTTTTCTTTGCTTCGTCCAACATCATGTAACAGAGCAGACATTTCTGTTAAAAAAATATCTCTCTTTTCAGTCCTAGCTATTTTAATTGCCCATTTTCGAACTCGATCTACATGTTTAAAATCATGAACATTGGGAGGAAGAGTTTTCATGCATTTTTTTACATATTCTTCAGTTTTTTTAATAATTTGTTTTTTATTCATAGACTTATTTTAATATATTTTAGGATTTTTAAATGGAATCAATGCTAGAATTATTGCTTCTGTATAATAACTTGTTCTAGTTATGATATCTCCAGTTAAAATTCCTACAGCCCCATTCTTTTTTTTCGAATTAATGTGTCCAAATACAATATCGTCTGCTTTTCCTAATTCTTCTCCAGCCTTAATTAATTCAATAATTTTTTTAGGTAGAAAAAATGTTCCTGTTTTTGCTTTCCCTTTATTGTTTTTAGACTTAATAATTATCCAAGCAAATACAGTCATTTCATTATCTATTTCTTCAATACCACCCTCAATGCCAACCCAATAATTAGCGTTGGGAAAATTATTTTTTGCATTATTGGCTCTATTAATTCCACCAAGCATAGTTTCTTTATTATTCTTTGGTTGGTCATTAACATTGGAAGGAACAGAAACTCCTTTGAATTCAAATTTTTCCAAAGGAAATATTTTTTCAAAACCGATTTTTACAGCATTAATTTTAACTGGATTTTTTGAAGCAATGATTATTTTTTTAGTCATGAATTTATTTAAGTTTATAGAATTATAATAACCTTTTTTGAAGAAATAAAAAAGCTTTAAAATGTTTATTTTTATTATTGTAAAGCTTTAATAAGTGTTATTATGAGGATAATAGTAAAATATATTTATGTTAAAAAAATTTATTCAAATTGAGGAAATTGTGCTTTTTATTGAGCATTCTTCGGAAGAAATTAAAAATAAGATTATCGATATTTTAAATATTGATTCTGAAAGAATAAAAAATTATGAAATTATAAAAAGAGCCATTGATTCTCGTAATAAAAAGAAAATTAATTTTGTTTATTCGGTTCATGTTTTTATGGATAATCCAGAAGAAGTTGTAGAATCTTTAGAAAAATCAGATGTCTACAAAATTAGCAGACATAGAGTTAAATTGGTTGAAGAATATAATTATAAAATAGAACCCATCAAAACTAAGAAAGTTTCTCGACCAATAATTATCGGCTCTGGTCCTAGCGGTTTATTTATGGCTTTATTGCTGGCACGTTCAGGAATCAAACCTCTAATTATTGAAAGAGGGGCTAAGGTTGACGATAGAATCAAAGATGTCCAAAAATTCTTCAAAAGTGGCGAATTAAATCTAGAATCAAATATTCAATTTGGAGAAGGTGGTGCCGGAACATTTTCAGATGGAAAGTTATATACTTTAATCAGTAATTCTAGAATGAAATATGTTTTTGATGAATTTATAAAAGCTGGAGCTCCAGCAGAAATAGCTTGGGAAGCCAAAGCTCATATTGGAACAGACAAATTAAGAGAGATTGTTAAAAATATTCGAGAAGAAATTATAAGTTTAGGAGGAAAAATATTATTCAATACAAAACTTACAGATTTAAAGGTAGAAAATCAAAAAATTAAATCAATAATTGTTAATGATGGAAAAGAAATTTTAACAGATAGACTTATTCTAGCTATTGGACATTCTGCCCGAGATACTTATCAAATGTTGTTTGATCGTCAGATAAAAATGGAAGCTAAGACATTTTCTATGGGATTAAGAATTGAACATTCTGCTGAAGCAATTAACAGGGCTCAGTATGGAAAATTTTATAATCATTCTTCTTTGGGAATGGCTCGTTATAAATTGGTGGCTCATTTTCCAGAAGGTCGTTCAGTTTATACTTTTTGTATGTGTCCCGGAGGACAAGTTATTGGTGCCAGTTCTGAAAAGGAAAAATTAGTTACTAATGGAATGAGTGAATATGCCCAGGATAAAGTAAATTCTAATAGTGCTCTTTTGGTTAACGTTGGCCCAGAAGATTTTGAATCAGATCATCCTTTGGCAGGAGTAGAATTTCAAAGACATTGGGAAGCTCAGGCTTTTGCTGCCGGAGGAGGAAATTACCATGCTCCGGTTCAGTTAGTAGGAGATTTTTTAGAAAACAAAGCTTCTACTGGTATTAAAAAAATAAAGCCCAGCTATCAGCCTGGTATTAAAGCTACTTCTTTAAATAATTGTTTGCCTGATTATATTATTTCTAGCATTAGAAAGGCTTTGCCAATTTTAGAAAACAAAATTCAAGGTTTTGCTACTTCAGATGCTGTTTTGACTGGTATAGAAACTCGTAGTTCTGCTCCTCTACGTATTATTAGAGATGAAAAGTTCCAAACCAATATTCAAGGAATTTATCCAATTGGTGAAGGAGCTGGCTATGCCGGAGGAATTATTTCTTCAGCCCTAGACGGGATAATTGTTGCTGAAGAGATTATCAATGAATTAAAGTAATAATTTAAGGTTGACATCTAATTAATAGAAGAATAATATAATTATAGGTCGCAATTTTAGCGATTTTTTTATTTAAGATAAATATATGAGAAATATAAAATTTCAAACGGGAGAATATTATCATATTTATAATAGAGGAGTAAACAAAAGAGATATTTTTTTAGATAAAAATGATTATTTGAGGTTTTTAAGAAATATAAGGGATTTTAATAACGAATCAACTGATTCTCAGAGAGATTATGAAAAAAGAAGGATCATTGAGACCGAGTCTCGGGTACCCGAGACTCGGTCTCAATTCATGCCAAAATTAGTAGAATTTGTTTGCTACTGTTTGAATCCTAATCATTATCATTTTCTATTAAGACAATTGGTAGATAAAGGAATGGAAAAATTTATGCATAAATTAGGAATTGGTTATGTTATGTATTTCAACCAAAAATATGACCGCTCTGGTCCTTTATTTGAAGGAAGATATAAGGCTCGTTATGTTGAAAATAATTCTGATTTTATCTGGTTATCTAGTTATATCAATGGAAATCCAGAAATTCATAGTATTGCTAAAGCTAAAGGTCATCCATGGAGCAGTTATCTAGACTATTTAGGTAAGACAGATAACCCAATCTGTAATAAAAAAGAAGTTTTAAGTCAGTTTGAAAGCATAAATGAATATCAGAATTTTGTTAATACAGTTATTCAAGAAGTAGTATCAAATAGAAAAGAGACCAAATAGTCTCTAAAATTTAGACGCATTTCGCTTAACGTTTCGGGATATCTGTCGAGTGGTTTGGATGAGCGAAATAGATATTATAATTGATCCATGAAAAGTTCGGCTTCGTTTAGGGTTTTAAATTTACCAACTTCTTCGAGTCTAATAGCAATTTTACTTTTTATGGTCTTATCTGTATCTAAGCGAGAAAGAATATATGGCTTAGGGTTATCTGGCCAATGTCGTAAAGTATATTGATATTTACTAACTGTTTTTTCTTTAATTATTTTGTTCATATAGTTAAGAATAATATTTAGCTAGCGAACTTGATATATAGTGTTATATACTGTTGCTTATTTATTTTATCTAATATTATTTTTTGGGTTGTACAGTCATGTCATTTTTTGGAAAGGTTAAGCCTTCGCCAATATTCTTATCGATTTTGGAGAATTTAGTACTATACTTCTTTCCAAATGTATCTATGCAGATCAATTTATAAATTACTTTCGTGTTCATGAATGCTTCTTTTTTTAAAGTTTTGTTCGTAAACATAAGAAAACCATAGGCTGGGGCTGGTTGAGTGACTGATATTTTGAGTTTTAATAAATCTTTTTCCCAGGGTTTATCAACGGTAATGTTTATTTCATCACTTCCTAATTTTAAGTTATTAGGAATAACCCTTCTAGACATTTTGTTCCAGTTTTTACCAATTTTTACTTCTAGATTGAAAGTAGTAGGAACTAAGGGCTTATCACCAGAATTTGAAATAGTTCCTGACAAAAGAAGCATACATGAATGGTTATCAGCAGATTCTCCCAAAACGATACCTGCAAGAGTATATTTAAAATTTGATTTTTGTCGAAAATAATTAATTATCGCAATTATACCTGATGCCCCACCAAAAAGAGCAATAAGTAGTGATATTAGTGCAACCCAATGTTCTTTAATGAATAATTCTGTCATAATAGTTTTAATTTAACGTAGCTAAATAAGCAATGACATATAACTCTTTATATGCGAAGTTATTAATTAATCCTAAATAAAAGGAGTTACTATATATAATTTTACCCTCATTCTAATTTTTTGTAAATTAAAATTTACTCCTAAGTCCTTGCTTTTTATTCAATTATATACTAATATATAGGGACTTGGATTGGCACCCGTCCTTCATTTCGCTCTTGAAGCGAAATTACGGAGGACAGGCAGACCGGCCGATGCAAGGTTTTAACAATTAAGGGTCTATTTTTTAATTTCTAATGATTAATTTCAAATTTTAATTTAATGTTTAATTATTTAATTGTTAAATTAGTTTTGAAATTAGAATTTCGAATTTAAATTGAAATTTAAAATTATAAATTGAAAATTGGTAAAAATATGAGTACAGAAGAAACAAAGGATAAAAATAAAAGTGCATTTAGTAAAATTTTAGAAACCCATGATGAAATCAAATTGCCAAAAGTTGGTGATTTAATTGAAGGGGTAATCGTCTCATTAGGAAAAAATGAGGTTATTTTGGATTATAAAGGAATTGCTTCTGGTTTAATCAGAGGTAAAGAAATTCAGGATGAATCTGGTGTAAGTAGCGATTTTAAAGAAGGTGATACTGCTAAAGCTACTGTTTTAGAAATGGACAATGAAAAGGGTTTCATGGAATTATCTTTTAGATATGCTGGACATCAACAAGCTTGGGAAAATTTAGAAAAATTAATGAAAGATGAAGAAATTGTAAAAGCCAAGGTTATGGACGCTAATAAAGGTGGTCTAATGGTTAAAATTGGTAATGTTTTAGGTTTTTTACCTGTTTCTCAATTAACAACAAAGTATTATCCAAGAGTAGAGGGTGGTGATAAAGGAAAAATTTTAGGGCATTTAAAATCTTTTATAGGTGAAGAATTTAATGTAGCAATTATTGATGTTGATGAAAAAGAATCTAAACTTATTGTTTCTCAAAAGGCAGCTTTAGCTGAAGATCAAAAGAAAACTTTATTAGAATACAAGGTTGGAAGGAAAATTGAAGGTAAAATTACTGGTGTGGCTGGTTTTGGTGCTTTTGTAGAATTTGGTGATAATTTAGAGGGATTGGTTCATATTTCTGAAATCGCTTGGCAAAGAATTGATAATCCAAATGATGTTGTTAAAGTTGGCGATAAAGTTAAGGCAGAAGTTATTTCTGTCGAAGCTGGTCGTATTTCTCTAAGTATGAAGAGATTAATTAAGGATCCTTGGGCTGTAATTGCTGAGAAATATAAAGTTGGTGATAAGGTTAAAGGAAAAGTGTTGAAAATTAATCCTTTTGGTGCTTTTGTAGAATTGGATAGAGATATTCATGGTTTAGCACATATTTCTGAATTAAGTAGTCATATTATTAATAGTCCAGAAGATGTAGTCGCGGTTGGAGAAGAATATACATTTGTAATTATTAATCTTGATACAAATAAACATAGATTAGGACTTTCTTTAAAAGCTCTTAAAGATAAAAAAGCGGGGAAAAAAGAAGAAGTTAAAGAAGATGTAAAAGAAGCAAAAGAGGTTAAGAAAGAAGCTTCAAAAGAAGAGCCTAAGGCTAAAGAGAAAACAGAAACTAAGGAAGAAAAAGAAGATAAAATTGTTGAAGATGTTTCACCTGAGGGTGATTTGAAAAAGGAAGAAAAGAAGGAAGAATCTTCTACAGAAGAAAAAGAAGAGGTAAAAGTTGAGAAAAAGGTTTCACCTAAAGGTGATTTACAAAAAAACCTAAAAAAAGAGAAGGTAGAAGATAAAAAATAAGCCCCTTTCAGGTGTGGGGATAAATTTGTATTTGTACTATAATTAGACTAGACTCACATATAATTTAATATTAATATTATGAAAAAAAGTTTACGAAGTTTCTTAATATTTGTTATTGCAATATTGGCCATAGGGGCATTATTTAGTTTTTATGATATTCAAAAAACAAAAAAAGAAAATATTTCTTTAATAGAGTTAAGTAACGGTATTAGTACCGGCGAGATAGAGAAGGTATTTATTGAAGGAGATAGATTGTCTGTTGAATTTAGAGATGGAACTATTAAAGACGGTCAAAAAGAAAAAGACGAATCTCTTACCCAAACTTTAATTAATTTGGGAGTTAGTAGTGAAAATTTATCAGCAACTAATATAGAAATAAAAGATGAGTCTGGTTTAGGATTTTGGGCTATGACATTACTACCTTTTCTATTACCTTTTGCTTTTATTGGATTTTTTATTTGGTTTATGTTTAGAAAAGTTCAAGGAGCTAATTCTAAAGCAATGAGTTTTGGAGAATCAGGAGCTAAAGAGGCAGACAAAAAAAAGAAAACAACTTTCAATGACGTTGCCGGGGCTAAAGAGGCTAAGGAAGAATTAGATGAGATAGTAGACTTTTTGAAAGATGCTCCAAAATTTCTTAAATTAGGAGCTGAAATTCCAAAAGGAGTTTTATTATTAGGTTCTCCAGGAACTGGTAAAACATTATTAGCTAGGGCTATAGCCGGAGAAGCTAATGTTCCATTTTTTCATATCTCTGGTTCTGAATTTGTAGAAATGTTTGTTGGTGTTGGTGCTTCTCGAGTGCGAGATTTATTTAAAAAAGCTAAAAAGCAATCTCCTTGTATTGTTTTTATTGATGAAATTGATGCAGTTGGTAGACAAAGGGGAACTGGTTTAGGTGGTTCACATGATGAAAGAGAACAAACATTGAATCAAATATTAGTTGAAATGGATGGTTTTGATAATAAGACTAACGTAATTGTTATCGCTGCTACTAATCGGCCAGATGTTTTAGATCCAGCTTTATTAAGACCAGGTCGTTTTGATCGACAAGTGGTTATTGATTTACCAGATATTAAAGATCGAGAAGCAATTTTAGAACTACATGGTCAAAATAAACCATTTGAAAAAGATGTTAATTTAAAAATTGTTGCTCAAAGAACCCCAGGATTTTCTGGGGCAGATTTAAGAAATGTTTTAAATGAAGCTGCTATTTTTTCAGCTAGAAAAAATGAGAGTAGAATTAGTCAGAAAGATATATTAGATAGTATTGAAAAAGTAATTTTAGGACCAGAGAGAAAAAGTCATATTATGTCTGAAGAGGAAAAGAAAATTATAGCTTATCATGAAGCTGGTCATGCTTTAGTTGGACATTTCTTACCAAATTGTGATCCGATTCATAAGGTTTCAATAATTTCTCGAGGAAGAGCTGCTGGTTATACTATGAATCTTCCGGAGACAGACAAGCATCTTCATACTAAATCTAAATATTCCGATGATATTTCTATGATGTTAGGTGGTCTGGTTGCAGAGCAAATTGTATTTAAAGAAAATAGTAATGGAGCTAGTTCAGATTTAAAACAGGTTAGTAATCTAGCTAAACAAATTATTACTAAATTTGGTATGAATGAAAATCTTGGTTATAGAGCTTTTGGACAGGGCGAAGGAATGGTATTTTTAGGAAAAGAAATTCATGATCATCAAGATTATAGTGAAAAGACCGCTGAAAATATTGATGCTGAAATTAAAAAATTAGTAGATTCCTGTTATCAAAAGGCTAAAGATGTAATTATTGAAAATAGAGATGTTTTAGATAAGATTAGTAATGTCTTGTTAGAAAAAGAAACTATTGAAAGAGAAGATTTTGAGAAATTAGTTGGCAAAAAAGTTTAATTTTTTCATAACCCTTTAGAGGTGATTCATAAATTCTCTCTACGGGGTTTTTTATTTGTCTAATTTTTAGTATAATGATAGTAGATCATACTGAATGGTATGTGTTGTTTTAGTAAAATAAATTTAAAATAAATAACAAATAAAAACAAATATATGGAATCTTTATATCGTTCTATTTTAAAAAGTGCTTGGAAAATAACTAAAAAGTATAAATTTCTTTGGATTTTTGGTGTTTTTGCATTATGGCTTGGTAATGGCGGTGAAATGCAAATATTTTTTAAGACCCTAAATTTTGTTGAGGAATCTACGGCAATTGGTATACCTCAAACAATTGGTAACAATCTTCTATTTTTAAATTTTTTTAATGGTCTGAGTTTTTCTGCTATTTTAATTGGTATTATTTTTACTTTGATATTTTTCATCTTTTTATTATTAGGAGTATGGCTGGTTGTAACTTCTCAAACAGCTATTATTAAAACTACTCATGCAATTTCTGAAAAGAAAGAAGTAAGTTTTTCTTCAGTTTTTAAATCGTCGACTCCTTATTTTTTACCAGTTTTAGGATTAAATCTTATTTCAAAAGTTTTAGTAGCCTTTCTAGTATTTGTATTATTATTACCGATTTTATTAATTGTTGTAGGTAGCGGAAGTAAATTTGCTTTATTATTAAGTATCTTGATTTGGGTTATATTTTTACCTTTTGCAGCTATTATTTCGTTTATTATTAAATATGCTATTAATTTTTTATTAATTAAGAAAGAGAAATTTTCAGACTCTATATCAAAAGCTTGGATTTTATTTAAGGCTAATTGGTTGGTGAGTATAGAAATGGCTTTAGCTTTATTAATTATTAATTTTTTAGTAGGTTTGATAATGGTATATGTAACAGTGGCTTTGGTCGGTCCTTATTACAAGATTGATCTTCTTACAATTATGGCTTTTAAAAATCAGGCATTTGGTTTAGTATTCTTTAAGATATTACCTCTAGTAATCATTTATGTATTATTAGGAGCTTTAATGGCAGTTTTTCAAACAGTTTCCTGGACTTTATTATTTGAGAAATTAGTAGCTGGAAAAGCATATAGTAAATTAATTAGACTTGTTTCTTCTTTATCAAATTATATGAAGGTAGACAATCAGGTCACTAAACTTTCTGATCTTGCTAAACCTAGACCATTGAAACTTAAGAGAAGAGCAGGTCGTCCTAAGACAAGTAAAAAAGTTAAAAAATAAGTTAATCAAAATGTCACAGAATATTAGTGATCTTTTTACAGATGAAAATCAGACATCTGATGCATCTTTAAAGTTAGAATCAAAATTAAATACATTAAAAGTTGATAGTTTAGAAGAGGAGACGCAAGAAAAGGCGTCCTCTTTAAATTTGAAGTACATAAATTTAAGGGGTATTCCTATTATTCCAGAAGCTTTATCTTTAATAGAAGAAGATCATGCAAAAAATTTAGGTGTAGTGTGTTTTTATATATCAGAAAATGTTTTGAAAATTGGTACTACTGGGCCGGATAATCCTCAATTGAAAATGTTAATGAATGAATTAGCTACTGAACAAAATAAGACGGTTGATCTTTTTTTGATATCAGAGAAAAGTTTGGAGTATGCTTTAAAACTTTATAGCGCTCTTCCTAAAATTATAGAGATTAAAGAGGGGGTTGAAATTGGAGAAAAAGATTTAAAGAAATATGAACAAAAAGATTTAAGCTTTGATAAAATAGCTGGGATGCTTAAGAAGGCAGATATATCTGAAGTAATTACTATCATTATAGCTACCGCTCTTCAAGTTGACGCTTCTGATATACACATAGAGGCTGAAGAAGGTGATATTAAAGTTAGATTAAGAATAGATGGGGTTTTGCATGTAGTGGCTTCTTTATCGAATGATATGTGGTCAAAAATTATTTCCAGAATTAAATTAGTTT
>Ga0307991_1001666_pt1 | contig 15464 bp, 10 predicted proteins | sample EllFjometagen131_FD_203146 | JGI IMG/M metagenome (GOLD analysis project Ga0307991, IMG submission 203146) | Marine microbial communities from Ellis Fjord, Antarctic Ocean - #131 | ecosystem: Environmental > Aquatic > Marine > Unclassified | place: Southern Ocean | collected 2014-10-08
ATGATCAACAATTGGAAAAAATCTCTTCGTGATGGGGCCGCTGATATTTTTGAAAAAAGGAAAAAAATTAAAAAAGAACCAGACACTCCGGTTGATGACCTGTATCGTGAAATCGGCAAGCTAAAAGTGGAACGGGATTTTTTGTCCAGAAAGCTCAACTTTTAAGTCCTCAGCAGCGCAAGGAAATGGTTGAGCCCACAAATAAGGATATCGGTATTGCGAATCAATGCCGCTTCAAAACAGACAATCCCCGAAATCGTTTAATGCTCGAATTAAAAAATATAACTGCTGATGAAAAATATTTCCGATCGGTTATACCCGTGCAAGACAAGTTGTTAAAAAAGCAGGCAGAAAAATCGGAGTTGAAATCAGTCCACATGATCTCAGGCGGTATACAGCGACATATGCAAGCCGGTCAGGAGCGCCCATTGAAATTGTCAGCAAAATTATTCTCAGGCATGCTAATCTTTCCACCACCCACCGATATTTAGGCAAAGTAAGCGATTCTGAGGCGATGCGATGGATTGAAAACATATTCAGTTAATGGTAAAAAAAACCAGGGTTGGGTTTCATTCAGCCTCGGTTTTATCGTTTTAAAACAATACTCTCGATTTCCAATATATTGTATGCCGGAATAATAAAGAATACTGACTTTACTTATCGATAGAGCTCACCTCTGAAATATTTTGCAATATTGAAGGTTTTGCCGCCAGTCAATTTAGGAAGCCCCGGATGCCCACTTTAAAATCCCCCACCCGTGGCCATCGGGGAGAAACTCTATTTAACTTGACGTATATTATAGTTTCCATAAGGGACTTGGACGATTTGGATCTCAATTCCGTTATTATTAAGATCAAATGAGTCTCCTTGAAATAATGTGGCTGGTTCATTTGAGTAAATAAAATAGATTTCATAAGGACCATTTGGGACATAAACCATTTTTTTACCATGCGGCTGTATTGATAGGTTTTTGCCTTTCCAATAGTTTTTCCCTTTCCATCCCAATCTGAGACCGGCCTTTACAGAAAAATTATTTGGGTTTTTGATACGAACAGGATTATTTCCACTAAGTACGCTTGAAAAAAAAGGAAGATTTTTTTCGATTTCATTATTTTTAACAGCGAATACACGCATATCTTCTGAATCAAAAAAAGTACATGACGATGTCTCACTTAATTCAAAATCGAATATACGAACCTTGTCTTTTCTTATAAATTCATCAGTCCATATATAGTAATTTATGTTTCGTTTTAATATGTCAAGTAATTCTGAATCGTAAGAATTGGCATAAAGTATTTGCAATTCATTGATACTTGGAAATCGCCAGGATGAAATAGAACTATCTTTATCGTTAAGCTTTTTTATAAATTTTGCAGCATCCTCCCAACAAATATTTTGGTTATCATTTGTGGTCCATGATAAATTCGTTATAGGATCACAATAATATTCTCTTTTAGTAAAATAATAAATAGCCAAACAACTAATAAATAGACAAGCAACTTTTAATATTTTCGATTTATTTATCATGCTCATTCCTTTCAAACATTATAAAAACTAATAAGCATTTTTTGGATATTTTAGTAAATGACTTACACGAAATCAAAATCTATTTCTTGTTTTGTCAGCAATTCATAGTGAATCCAGAAAGCCCCAGATTTTACCTTATTTGTTAACTGCTTTTCGCGATGTTTTTATCTGCTAATTTATTCTATCAGGAATAAGGCATTGTTTTTAATGACTTAATGTATTTCAAGAATCAGCTTGTATGTCAAGTTTTAACAGGCCCTTTATATTGTAGGGGTGTGTCTGTGGTTTTTTTGAATTTCGATAGGTCGTAGCATTGGAGTCGATATTTGATTATGCCATGAAAGAAAATCTTGGTGAGAAGCATTCCAAAACAAGTGCTCACCATTAAAACCCTCACTCCCACCAGTGTATCTTGCAATAGCCAGTCGAAGGTTTCACAAAAATTCGGTAAAAAATTTTAACCCATATGTTGTATCTCATCACAATGAAGAATGCTGACCACAATTATCGAATAGTGCTCACCTCTGAAATATTTTACAATATTGAAGGTTTTGCCGCCAGTCAATTTAGGAAACCCCGGATGCCCACTTTAAAATCCCCCATCTGTGGCCATCGGGGAGAAGCTCTATTTAACTTGACGTATATTATAGTTTCCATAAGCTACTTGGACGATTTGGATCTCAATTCCGTTATTATTAAGATTAAATGAGTCTCCCTGAAATAGTGCGTCTGGTTTGTTGGAGTAAATAAAATAGATTTCATAAGGACCATTTGGGACATAAACCATTTTTTCACCATGAGGCTGTATTGATAGGTTTTTGCCTTTCCGCCCCGATCTGAGACCGGCTCCTACTAAAAAATCATTCGGATTTTTGATACGAACAGGATTATTACCATAAAGTTCGCTTGAATATGAAGGGAGATTTTTTTCTTGTAAATTTTTCTTTTGATGGTCGTTTAATGAAAAGTCTCCTATCATCTGCTTTGTTGTATTTGAAATAGTCGAACCCAACTTAATGTCATTTTGTCTATATTTTGAAAGGTTATATGCTTTCCTCGTTTCTTCTTTTAATTTTTCTTCAAGTTTCTCAATATCGATTGAGTATCTTTTCATATCATGCCAAATTGATTCTGCGTCAATAAAATCAGAACCTATACCTATTAAGTCGTGAGGAGACTTCTTAAGCTTCTTATTTATCTTGATATTAAAGTTATCACTATAGTAATCACCAATAACACAATAAAGAACCTTTTTGCTTCCATACTCGCTAATTAAATGATTTATACTTACAATAGGATCTGTTTTTTTATGCTTTGAATCTGTTGATTTCGAAATCTTTTTGAAATCTGAGTTTTTTTTAATTACAATAATATTATTATTCATTGTCATTTGTAGATCATTCATTTCAAGAATAATATCCAATATCTGATCCCATGGAGTAGGATTTTTGATAGAGATAGTGACAGTTCCTTCGACATCATTAGCAACGGCAAAATCCTTACCGCTGGCTTCTTGTAGTATTCTAAAAATATTTTTTATATCAGTATTATAAAAATCAAGAGCAATTTTTTGACCAGCATACGTTTTTTGCTCATTTGACCTTATCGCTTCGATATTATTGTAATAATTTGATTTTTTGAATGACTTTTTCGTGATAATTTTGTTTGTCTGTTTGATAAATCGCCCGCTTTTCACAACTGCATATTCCCCTGTTAACAAATGAAAATCAGCGAAAGGTACTGATAATTTACCAACATTAATAACCATATCATTCTCAATATACGTATATTGACCGTCACGAATAGTTAGGCTTGCCCCACCAGTAAAAACAATTTCACCTTTTTCTTCCTCAATGTATACTGGTATTGGATTCAGCCCTAATGACATAGCCGTTATTTTAGATTTTTCAATAATTGTCTGATCTGGAACCATATTTTTGTTATCAAGATTTCTGCCGATCAAGATTGAAGGGCAAAATAAAATCAGTACAAAAAATAAAAAAGAATAACGGCATAAATTCATTCTATTTCCTTTTTTTCCTTATCAGGCAAATACAGATATTTAAGCTAATTACCTACGTTAAAATTTATCATTTTGGATAAAATATAGTTTGATGCTTGCACAAAGGAGCCATTCGGAATTTTTTCGTAAATACCAGCGTACGCAACACAAATCGCCCTCACCCTTGATCCATAATCTTTCGCCGGTGATTCTTTTAATTTTTTCATCAGCATATTCGTAGGCTTCGCGGATGGATATACGAATTTATTCAGTCAACTTATAGCTTGGCAAAAAAATAATCAAATTAGCCATTTATATTTTCTATCCAGCATATTCTAACTTTTTTATGAGAATATTCCTATAATATCAAATAAAAATAACATGATTTTTGAATAGTGCGCACTGCGAATAATCAGCATCCCACTGCATAATGCAATAGCTATGCGAAGGTCTTTCAAAAATTACCTTCAGTCCCAGATATTGTATCTGCCTCAAAATCAAAAAATCTCCCCTTATTATCGATAGTCCGCGCTTTTAAAAATTCCTGTATTTGTGAAGAATAATATACAAAGTGCTCGCGAAATAATAGGTTCCATTAGTCCTTTCCTTTTTCCCGAGCCAGATAACACATCACCTGCTGGGAGGCTACATCCGAATGAATGATTAGCCCCGCCTCACGGGTGTCCGCCACTTTGACCACATGTGCCAGGTGGCCGTCCACCGGGCTGAGCGTTTCCAGCATGTTGGGCTGATTGATAAACCACTGGCGATTGAAAATTACTTCGGACTGCTCCGGATAAATGGCCATATAGAAAATTCTCGTTTCAATAAGATCATGAAAAAAATGCGTGCCAAAAGACAGATCCGGAATCAAATTTCCGTCCCGGTAGCTGATTTCCGCAATTGCCGCGATGTGATTGATTTCCGAAAAATTAACGGCCACACCCATGGCCGGCGTATGGGTCCCCCATCGGCCCGGCCCCAAAAGCAAGGTTGGATTTTTTTCCTGGTCAGCAATGGTCCTGTTCAATTTGCCGATTAAGCGGGCCACACTGTATTTTTCAGAAAGGGACAGGCGAGTATAAGGTTCTGAATCGACCAAAATAACCATTGAGATGGGTTGGGCGACATTGCCGCCCATAAAACGTCCATTCATGCGGATAACGATATCCTGATCGCTTATGGATTCAGGCAGAGGGCTTCTGCCGCCCATACCAATCGTCTGGAATGGACGACACTGGAGCAGATTGATCTGCATGTTTTCAGTCTGGTTAAAGTTCACTGTAAATTCTATGTCCACCGGATGTCGATAAACTTTTTTTAGCCGGCTGAGCATGCCACGCATCACGTCAATAAAAGGCGTTGTTGTCAGAAACGGGTCAAAGGTCAAAATCCGTTGATCTTTTTCCGGACGGCCCATATCCTGAAGTGCCTGGATAGCTTCAGTATCTCGAATGGTCAGCAGATCGATACGGGCGGGGACATTTTTCTCCATCAAAGATTCAAAGGGTGCGCTTTCGATATGGTTTTCTTCAAGGTTCAGCAAGTCAACGGAATGCTGTGAAAATCTCCGGATATCTTTCATGCCTGCCAGGGGCTTTACCAAAGGGTCATCCATGGCAATAATTCGCGGATAATCATCCTCCACACGGTCCACAGCCCGGGTCCCCAATCCGTAAACCAGACGGATCATACCCGCTTTCGGGTCCATGCCTTTTTTCCATACAAACGGATTGTGTGAAAGCCCCACTCCCGCCATTTCCGGGAAAAAATAATGATTGTGGTACGCCCCGGAAACCCGCTGTACCAGCAGAGCCATCCGTTCGTCCATTTGGTCAAGACCCCGCTGAAGGCGGTAAGCTAAGGCATCTTCATTCATGGCGCTGGCAAAGACATGACGCACCGCGTCCTCGAATTTTTCGTATCGTTTTTGCGGAGGGCCCTGATTTACACAGAAAAAGCTTTCATATTTTCCGGCAAACGCACTGCCAAAAGCGTCTTCCAGCAGGCTAGACGAGCGGACAATAATGGGAGACTGTCCGAAATATTCCAGCATCAATTGAAACTGTTCAGTAATTTCCTCGGGAAACACTCCGGTCAGCATGCGTTCCCGAAGCTCTGCGGCCCGGTCAAAATATCCTTCCCGGGTTTTGTGACCCATGAAAAGTTTCCACCAGCCGTTCTGAACGATATAGGAATAAAACACATCCGAACCGATATAGAAGGAATCATGATGCTCCAGAACATCGGCCCATTCAAAAGTCGTATCATCGGAAAGAATTTTTCGTGCCAGCAGCATCCCAACAGATTTGCCGCCGATAAATCCGGAACCGATAAGCCGCACCTTGATCCTTAAGAGATCATCCAGGGTCATGTGTTCCCGGATCAGGGACAGGATTTTTTTGTTCCGGGTCAGCAACAAACGACTGAGCTGTTCCACCATGTCCTGTTTTTCCTCGACAAGAGCTTCGGATTCATTGAGATCACGAGCCTGAATAAACAAACGGTCCCAATAATCCAGGTGCCGCTGGGCCACGCCAGTTTTATAACTGGAAAGATGGGTGAAAAGCTCCGTTGCGTCCACGCTGTTGATCACTGGCTGAAGGCTGTTTTTCTGCTTAATATGGGGGAAAAACATGGTGGGTGAATACCGATGCTGGACTTTTACCGGATGGATGCATACCTGGCCTTTATAGTTATATACATCAATAAGCACCTGGGTGATTTCACGGATCCGTGCAATGGCCTTAAAGGAATGCCGATCCCGAAGAATAGCGAAATAGGCGATGGTATTTAATTCGTAGAGATACGGACAGGTGATGGAAAAAAAATCGCCGATCATCAGATCCGTGGCCCACACGTACAACAGATCCGACAGGGAATCAAACACATAGCAGACGTTTTTACCTTCCTGCGTGATGATGTTATGCACCTGCGAGGAAAAGGACTCAAATCCTTTTTCCACATTAAGCCGGTATATTTTCAGATTGTTGCGTTCTTCAAGCAATGCCACATGGCGAGCGAATCGGAAATAAACTACCTGCTCGTTGTTCGCCAGGGAACTGTTAACAAACGAGGACACCAGCCGCTGATAGTCATCGATGACGTCCACCTGCCAGACCACGTTGTCGCCACGCCGCAGGTGGTCGATAATCATGTCCAGACTTTCCCAGCCTGTGCTGACCTCGGAATATAAAGCCATGGGATATGCTCCTTCTTCTATGTTAAGTCGCCTGTGATCATAGCCCATCGGCGTTTTTAATTCAAATACAAATCCCGGACAAGTAAAAGGCTTCTCTGTCATGTAATGTTATCTACTTCGCTTAAGTTGATAAATTTGAACCTAACTTAATCAAACTGGATAACAAAAAAAAAATAATTGGAAAGATTTAACGGATCAGTCTGACGGCAAATCGATATTTCTTTCCGATCCGGGCCGACAATGGCGGTGTCCAGATACATGGGCTGGAAATCCCTGGATTGCTCACGGTCCGGAATCGCGGCATCCAGGCCGCAGATTTCAGAAGAAAACGCGTACATGCCTGGCCGTCCGCCGACAACACCCGGCCTTAATTTCTTGCGGTCCTGGGCCATAAAAAGGGAGTGATCGGGCAGGCAACCGATGACGCAGTTCGGTCCGTCGATGATGAGTCGGCGGCAGGTGTTCTTCAGGTGTTTTAAAAAACTGCTGTCAGGATGTTTTTCAATGTCCTGCTCCTGAAGTGGGGTGATAATATGCTTGTATGCGTCAATTCCAAATCCGAGTTTGGAGATCACATAATGAAGAATATGCGTAAAAACAACGGAGTCCGACTGGAATCCAGTATAACCTGGAAACCCGCGGGTGGACAGAAATTCTTTGATGGGCATGAATGCGGTGTTTTCACCGTTGGTCATTGTTGCGTAGCCCTGAACAAAAAAGGGATGGCAGGCATAATAGATTAATGTCATAGTTTGTATTTTGTCATGAATCCGATGTCCATCATGAAAATATCTAGCCGCTTCAAACCTTCTGTAGTAGAAATACCCGATAAGATCGGGGCATTTTTGATTTCTTCAAAAAGACCGCCAAGGTCGCGCAGAAAAAGGCCGACGCCTGAGCCGTCGTGGCCTTCTCTCATAACATCAAGCGCTTCAAGGGCAATTATAGGGGACAAGGGGGTTTCACTGGTTACCGCAAACAAACGACACATATTCTCTCCCTGTGGTTTTTTTGACCTAAAAATGCGGGACATATTTAGATTTTATGAAAAATTTTTTAATTTTTAAAACATAAATTATTAAGATACGCTAAATTAATTTTCCTGAATGGAAGAGACCATCCAAAACCGGGAGCAAAAAATAATACGGGTCCCGGCAAAATTAATTTCAATTTGATTCCGTGCTGAAAAAAACAAGGGGGGCAGCTTCAGGTTGCAGCCTCCAGGAAAAGTCTTCCTGAACACCGAACCATGAAACTGTCCCCCTTTTGAGATAGAAATAGTAGAAATAGGGTCAGGCCCCGTTTCTTAGGCTTTATACAATCCCATACGCCAGCATGGCCTTGGCCACCTTGGTGAACCCCGCGATATTGGCGCCCATAACGTAATCGCCTTTTTTGCCGTAGGCTTCAGACGCATCCATGCAGGATTTATGAATACTTTTCATGATAATCAGGAGCCGGTTGTCCACTTCTTCCCGGGTCCATGACAGCTTTAAGCTATTCTGGCTCATTTCCAGGCCGGAAGTGGCCACGCCGCCGGCGTTGACAGCCTTGCCCGGACCATAGAGAACATTGTTGTCCTGAAAAACCTTCACGGCTTCAGAAGTAGACGGCATATTAGCGCCTTCAGCCACGCACATACAGCCGTTTTTCACCAGGGCCGCTGCGTTTTCACTATCCAGTTCATTCTGGGTGGCACAGGGAAGGGCGATATCCACCTTGATCCCCTGTTCCCGGATCACATCCCAGACATTTTTTCCTTCAACACAGACGGATTCATATTTGTCCGCATATTCTTTTACCCGACCTCGTTGGACGTTTTTAAGTTCCATCAGATAACAGCACTTGTCCTTGTCAATGCCCTGTTCATCGATAATGGTCGCGCTGGAATCACATACGGAAATAACACGGCCGCCCATCTGGTTGACTTTTTCAATGGCATACTGTGCCACATTGCCGGAACCGCTCACTGCCACCAACTGGTTTTTGAAATCAAGTCCCCGGGTGGCCAGCATTTCAGCGGCAAAATAGACCGTACCATAGCCGGTCGCTTCGGGACGAATTAAGCTGCCGCCGTACTCTAGGCTTTTTCCGGTCAGAACGCCGGTGTGTTCATTTTTGATTTTTTTGTAATAACCGAACAGATAGCCGATTTCCCGGCCTCCCACGCCAATGTCTCCGGCTGGAACGTCTGTTTCCGGGCCGATATGACGGTAAAGTTCACGCATGAACGCCTGACAAAACCGCATAATTTCGATGTCAGACTTACCTTTGGGATCAAAATCCGATCCACCTTTACTGCCGCCCATGGGTAAACTGGTCAGTGAATTTTTGAAAATCTGTTCGAATCCCAAAAATTTGATGATCGAAAGATTCACCGACGGATGAAACCGAAGACCGCCTTTAAAGGGGCCGATGGCATTGTTAAACTGGACCCGAAAACCCCGGTTGACCATGACCTCGCCCTTGTCATCCATCCACGGCACCCGGAACATGACGGTGCGCTCCGGCTCTACAATTCTTTCATAAATGCCGGCTTTAACGAATTCCGGATGCCGTTCTGCAGTCGGCTCCAGGGTTTCCATAACCTCGATCACGGCCTGATGAAATTCCTTCTGACCGGGATCCACTTGTTTGACTTTGTCAATGACGCTCTTGATGACTGACATGCATTCGCTCCTTTGAATTTAGAAATTATGAATTAATCAATCTCTTACAAAATAAAGTTTGCCTATAGATGACGGCGGGATCTGACCGTACCAGTCCTTCTCGTAAAAATGAAAATCATCGGGTGTCACGCCGTCAATACCGGAAAATTCTTTTATCAGTTCGTCCATGCTGTCATAGCCGGCCCCAAAAAAAGGCAGCTTGGAAAAATACGGCCGACTGCTGCGTCGGTCCGATACCACCGCGAAATGCTTTGGAAACAGCGGATCGCCGATCACCAGAAGATACCTTTCCTTTGACTCGGCAATATGATAATTATTTGAAATTTCATCAAAATCTATTTCCGAAAAATCCGCATTCAAAATTTCAGCGGCTTTATCATCGGACACATCCTGAAACGACATGAAGTCCGGGCTGTCAAAAAAGCCTAGGGTATACAGAGCTACGCTGTAACTGGAAACCTGTTCGTAAATGGGATTGTTTCGATCGCACATCGACATGATTTCAGCCATTCTTTCGGAAATTAAAACACCATCATGATCCATTTTCACCATTCGCGGCTGAAACGGTTTGGATGCTGCGGCCCCTGCCCCTTCATGTTTCAGATTCATCTGCATGATAGAACCTCCTATTTTTTAATCCACTTTAATAAACGGAAAAACCGACCCTTAAGTCTAAATTAAAGATTTGCAAGGGACGTACCAGAAAACCCAAAACTGGCAGAAAACTTTAAGGTTCTGATATCACATAAAATAGCTTAACCATCAGCAGAAAAGGAGACCGGACGGGGCATGCGGTCCGTAAAAAAAGAACCACCTTATTTTTTTCCAGAAGGCTTAGTGCGCATGAAATTCTTTTTAAGTAATTGATTTAAAAGGAGTTTTATAGAGCTGTATAAAATTTGAACAGAAATTCAAATTCTGAACAGAATTTGAACCGAATGAACGGATTCTCTTCTGAAGAGCGGATTAACCCTGAAATTTCTCTTACGCCTGATGTTTCTGCTGTCTTTTCAAGCGATGGCGCAGTGTGTTTCGGCTGATACCGAGCATTTTGGCGGCCTGTACCTGGTTGTCACCGCATTCGCGGAGGGCGGCACGGATAAGGGTTTCCTCCACCATTTCAATGATATTGGCATGAATATCCTGATCAGACAGACGAAGAATGTCAGGTATAATATTTTCAAGTTTTTCCCGTAACCGGTCCACCAGCTGGTCGCGGCTGAATCCCTGAAGCAACTTTTCTTCTTCCGCTTCAGGAAGCATCAGGTCATTTTCCGTGATAATATTTCCCGCAGACAGCAAAACGGCACGGCGCACACAATTTTCAAGTTCGCGCACATTGCCCGGCCATAAATATGCGGATAGCTTTTTTAACGCACTGTTCTTGATAAAACACTGGGCCCGGTTGTATTCTGAACAGAACCGTGCCAAAAAATACTCCACCAAAGCGGGAAGGTCTTCAGTTCGTTCCCGCAGGGGTGGAATATGAAGAGAAATGACTTGAAGCCGCCAGTAAAGGTCCTGCCGGAATCTGCCCCCTTCAACTTCTTTTTCAATATCCTTGTTGGTGGCGGCCAGAATCCGGACATCCACGGGAATAATGCGGCTACCGCCGACACGTTCGATTTCCTTTTCCTGGATGGCCCGAAGAAGCTTGGCCTGAAGGGGCAGTGACATTTCCGCAATTTCATCTAGAAACAGAGTCCCCTGATCGCAGCGTTCGATTTTGCCGATAACGGTGCGTTCTGCGCCGGTAAACGCCCCCCGCTCATGGCCGAAAAGTTCGCTCTCGAAAAGCGATTCAGGAATGGCCGCGCAGTTGATAGCGATAAACGGCTTTTCTTTTCGCCGGCTGTGATGATAAATGGCCCGAGCCACCAGCTCTTTGCCCGTACCACTTTCACCGGTGATGAAAATAGCAACATTTTTTTCAGCGATCTGACCGATAAGCTTATAAATTTCCTGCATTTTACGACTGTTCCCAATAATCTGAAGCGCACTTTTCTTTTTTGAAAAAGGCGACTGAGACGGATCGGCAATCGGAAACCCTACCATATCCTTCATCTGTCGGTTTATGACGAGGGCTTCGCCCACAATGCGCGTCAAATCCATTTGTTCAAAGGGCTTGACCAGATAATCATAAGCCCCCCGTTTCATGGCTTCGATGGCCAGATCCGTGGTGCCGTAGGCGGTCATGAGAATCACTGGGGTTTTGGCGTCGATTTTCTTGATCTCTTCAAGGGCGTCCAACCCGTTGAGTTCAGGCATTTTGTAGTCCAGCATCACCAGATCGAAGTTTTGCTGGGAAATGGCATCAATGGCAATCCGTGCGTCTGTGTACGTGGTGACGTCAAAACCCTTGCGCAGAAAAAACCGGCTTAAAAAATGAAGCAGACCTTCATCATCATCAATTAATAATATTTTTTCCATTAAATTCATCCAGAGGCATATCCGAAGTTACAGGAAGAAAAAGGGAAAACACCGTACCCTCTCCAGTTTTGCTTTTCACCCGGATCACGCCCCCGTGATTACGGATGGTAGTGAGCACCAGAGACAGGCCCAGACCGGTCCCGGTGGCTTTGGTGGTAAAAAACGGTTCAAAAATTTTTTCCATCCGGCTGTCGGCAATGCCGTGGCCGGTATCAGTGATATCAATCCGCACACAAGGGATATCCCGTCCCTTTGCGGTGAAAATGTCCCGGACCGCAGACACGGCAAGGGAACTGCGGGCCGGCATGGCATCCAGTGCGTTGACCAGCAAATTAATCAGGGCCTCGGCCAGCAACCGCCGGTCTCCTGTGATGGCAGGCATATCATCAGCAAGGGAAACAGTCAAAACACATTCCTGGCGATTGACCTGAGGCCGGACCATAATCAGCAGATCGGCAATGAAGCTTTTTAATTCGATTTCTGAAAAAATCAAGTCCTGAGGCTTGGCGAAATCCAAAAACCGGTTGATGGTGCCTTCGATGCGGCCGATTTGGTTCATGGCAATATTAAAATCTTCTTCGAATTCTGTAGAGATATCGATTTCCGACTGAACGGATTCAAGAAACAGTTTGATGGAAGTCAGCGGGGTCCGGATTTCGTGGGCAACCGCCGCACCCATCCGCCCCATAGCCGCTAATTTTTCAGAACGTTCAGCCATGAGCCGGGTTTTCTGAAGAATCAAATCTGTTTCCTTAAGCTCCGCTTCGCGCTGCCCGACTTTCTCTTCCAGGTGAATATGACGTTCCTGAAGCCGGGCGGCCATGTCAGCCACGGCGTCAAACAACATGCCGATTTCATCATTGCGATTATTTTTTTTTACGGATGAGTCAAACCGGGAATGTGCTACCCGTCTGGCATATTGACTGAGCTTTCGGATGGGAGAGACAATATGATAGGCGATCATCGAAGTCAGCATAAAGGCGCAGACAATGAACAAAATCAGGGCCTGGTAAATCACGCCTTTGAGTTTGTCTGCGGCAGCAAGGGCTTCAGCTCGGTCTTGCTCCACCACAATATACCAGTCCGTGCCGCCGACTTGAAGTGAGGCTCCCAGCACTTCGATGCCCCGATAATCAAGATACGCATTTTTGCAGTCGGATTTTTCAAAAATTTTTCGGAAGCTGTCTGACTGCGAGATATTTTCAGAGAAAATCCGATGCGGGTCCTTGTGGGCCAGAAACAGGCCCTCCCGGTCCACGAGATAGCATTCTCCGGTGGCGCCTAAAGAGACATTGAGGATAAATAAAATAATTTTTTCCGTGCCCACATTGCCGTAGACCGTTCCCAAGAGGCTGCCATCCGATCCCGTGACCGGTGCTGCGATGAGAAAAGATGATTCCTTTTCATCATGGGCATAGGTGATATCTGAAACAAACAGGTTATTGCGTACCCGGTATTGGGCGTAATGATTATATTCGAGATCTTTCGGTTTTTCAGGACTTGCGGCAATAAGCCCGCCAGTTTCTGAAACCAAGACCAGTTTTTTATAAACACCGTACTTTTCCCGGATCAGATTCAGATACGGGCCAATTCGGTCGGGATCCATGGATTGGACCAGAGACGTTTCCGCCACCATGGCCACGTCCGCCATGCGCTCCTCCAGCCAGCCTTCAAGAAGCGCCGCCTTGTCCTCGGCTACGTTTTCCAGTTGGCGCACGACCATGCTGGTGATAAATTTTTCGGAAGAATGAAAAGAAAAATAGCCGATAATCAGCAGGGGCGCGAGCGTCAGGGCCAAAAAAACCAATATCACTTTGGACTGAAGGGTGAACATCCATTTTTTTTTTCCGGCAGGCGTATCCCGGCGAGGGGTTCCCATCAACGATTTATCCTGTTTTTTTACATGGAGCGGGTCGGGCGTCTCATCCGCCTGTCCCACAAGTGATAGTAAATTATTCTCTAAAACATATAATTAATTGAATCCGAAAAAACTTCAACCCCAAAAAGGGGCTGCGATGATTTCGGCACCTCATCCGGGAAATGCTTTAATTAAATTTTAACAAGTCCATGTAAGTGTATCTTGCTTGCCACATTCCTCTCTCGCTCGAACTCAAACTTCAGTGCATTTTTCAATAGCAAGTCAGAACCCTCAGACAAAAATTCTGCAAAAAATCTCAATCAAGATATGGTATGCCTGAAAAACAAGCACCGTTACGTAAAGTTATCGATATTCCGCACTGCCATAAAATTTTTGAATACTGTCGGTTTTTAGCCTCGCTTTTACAAAGTCCCGCAATAGTGTCGAAACATGGGAATTTTTATTGGTTAAAAACAAAGCCATGTTTCTATTAGGCTTTAAGAAATAATTTTTGACTGAGCTGCAGTTTTTATTTTCTCATACAAATCAAACGGGCTGATATTATTCTCTTCAGCTATTTTTCTAATGGTCATGTCCCCTTTTGCTTTAATCCCTTTTTTTTCCAGATCGATTATAATATCTTTTAATTCAAGATTATGCTGGCTACAGAGATCATTAATTGTCAAGTTTCCTGTTCCTGACGGAGGGTTATCAGGCAGTCCTGTTTTTTTTTGCAGAGAAGGGATGGATGACTCGGCTGTTAGTTTGATTATTTCAAAAACCTGTTGCGGCGGAACATTGTGACGCCTTGCTATTTCCGCAAGCGTCTCGTTATTGCCTCCGATCTGATATCCAGCGTCTTTTAACAGCGCAATACTTTTTTCAAGATCAAGTCCAAGCCTTTGAGTAAATAGTTTCAATGAAGATAATTCTGCGTGCCCATAAGGCGGTTCTCCATATTTTTTAATGCCTTTATCTTTGAAACTTTCACTTACTGACAGAATGCTTGAAAATGGAACTATCTCAAAATATGTACCGAAAAGACATATCATTACCAGAATAAGGGCTACATTGAATTCTTTTGTAAAAATCTTTAACTTTTTTGTACTGCTTTTAAGGTAACTTAAAATTAACTTCCAATTATAATAGATATGAAACACGATGGCTAAAAGAAATAGGATTCCGGTGTTAATATGAATATTACCCCATTGCGGTTTTGTTAATCCCCATAGGTGCCAATCCGCCCAGTAAGCAACCCGCCCTGGAGGGACAATATACAGGATGATGCTTGTAAGGATGAGAAAGACAAAAGAAATAAGAGCAGTCAGTGATGTGATTTTTTTTATTTTCATCTTTACCTTCTTTTCGACATATAAACTAAAATATCAAAATAATTGTTATGAACATTTTTTTATAACTTCTGGGTCTTAAAAATATTGCATTTGGCTTAAATATCATAATGGGGCAGCATATCAAAGATATTCTTCAGAAAATGAGATTGAAAAAGATTCAACTTTCTTGCCATATTCTGCTGTTCAAATTCAAAATTCAGGGCAACTTGCAATAGCGATTCGAAGTTTTTTCAAAAATTCGGCAAAAAATCTCAATCAATATATTGTATGCCTTGAAAATATAGATTGTTGTAGATCGTTATCGACTGTACGTAACGTTTTGGTGATTGACTGAAAAAGGGTAAAAGGTCATCATCTACTTGTTTTTTCAAGAAAAAGAAAAAGGAGGTAGAAATGAGCCACTTGCAATTATCCCTAAAAAACG
>Ga0307991_1001667_pt1 | contig 15462 bp, 12 predicted proteins | sample EllFjometagen131_FD_203146 | JGI IMG/M metagenome (GOLD analysis project Ga0307991, IMG submission 203146) | Marine microbial communities from Ellis Fjord, Antarctic Ocean - #131 | ecosystem: Environmental > Aquatic > Marine > Unclassified | place: Southern Ocean | collected 2014-10-08
CTTTTGTGTTCTTGTTGATTTTTCCAAAATTAAGATATGGACAAATCTCTTTTTTATAATACTTTTGCTTAACAACATTTTTTTTTGAAAGAATGGTACGAAGTATTAATTTACAATATTTATGTACCGTTCTTTCTTTTCAACATTTGATTGTTAACTGACCTTTTGATAGTTAACTTTAAACAACTTCATTATCAAGAATATCACTAAATAATAATTATTACACCAATGGAAAATAAAAACGACCAAAGAAAACAAATCGAAGAAAAGCTCATAGCAAAGGCTACCAAAGACGAGACTTTTAGAGCAAATCTACTATCATCACCCAAAGAAACACTGGAAACAGAACTTGGGATTAGTATACCTGATGCTGTTAATGTTAAGGTGCTGGAAGAAGATAAGAACTCGTTTTATCTAATTATTCCTCCAATAGTCAATCCCGAAACCGAGGAAGAACTTTCGGAAGCAGAACTTGAAATGGTTTCAGGAGGAGGATATGGTTTTGGTGGAAGTACGATTGAACTTACTTGTCGCGTGTCTTCATGTATAAATTAAGCAATCTGCTACTTTATCGCCAACCTCACTAAAAACAATCCTGTGCAATGAAATATTCGTTACTTGATCATTTCTCTGTTATTGAACCATGTATCTCTCCATCATTGATGGATAAGGCGAGTATTGATTCAGTAAAAAAACTCTGTGCCTTATTTCCTTTTGATACTGCTGATGATTTTGGTTTTGAAAGCCGATTAGGGAATCGAGAAGCATTTTGCGATTTTATGTTACAGATTAAAAAAGGTAGCAAGGGAGCATTAATACTTGCCGAGCAAGATCCCATTTCCCACCTTGATGATTTATTACTGGAAAATCCTTTCTGGAAAAAAATATCTCATCTTTTTGCTGCCTGGAATAATCCTGATCACATACTCTCTAAAATGGTTGTTGACTTCTGGCTCGAATTCGACTGGCAGGAAACATCATATAATATAATCCCAAATATATTTTTCGGGTTACAAAATGAAAATCACCCCGATAGACTGGCACAAGGGCAATCGATTAAACAGGTTCTTGACGAAATATACAATATACTTTTTGAAATACCTTTTCCGGTGAATATGGCAACGGTTGTTAATTCTTGCATCATAAATCTTCCTGAAGAGGCTCGAATACGTTATATTGGCTTCATGGTTCCCCGCAAAACAGAAGCTGTGCGTTTAGAAATATCGCATCCCGATGCAGAAACGTTCTTCAACTATCTGCAAAAAATTGGTTGGCCCGGAGAAGAAGAAGTTATACGAGAACAAACGTTTATTTTTTCTAAGAAATTAGACTCAATCATGTATAACCTCAATATTGGAAAAGAAATTCTCCCTTACCTTGGATTGGAATTATTTTCGAAAGAACTACGAAAATCTGTTTGTGGACCACTACATATGGAAGTGCTCGATTTTCTTGCATCTCAGTCGCTACTACTTGCATCGAAGAGAGAGGGATTAATTCGTTTTATCGGGCGGAAATCTGTTTCGTTTCTCTATCCCGTTCTTTATTTGAGTGGGATAAATCATTTTAAATTTGCTTACAAGAAAAACAAGTCCCTTGAATTAAAGGGTTATTTCGGAACCATGATTCGCAACAGGTTAGATGACAGTCGTTAAGCAATATATCTTACTAAATTAGCACCTATAAATCTCCTATGAATAAAGAACAAATTAACAGCAACTACTATTCAGAAGTTGCTGCTAGAGCAACGACCCTACAGGATAAAATTAATGAGCCGCAACGATTTTCGTTTCACCCTGCCAACAACCAATTATTAGAGCAGCGACTAACCCTTTGGCGTAACATTGTATCACCCAGTGATTCAACAATGTTCGAAAATCGGTTGAAAAATGATAGCATAACAGAAGACGACTTAAAAAATCTACTGGGTACTGTTTCGTATAGTAGTGAAGACCAACTTCCTTTGTGGGTGGAATCTTTCAAGGAGATCATGCAATTTTTGGCTTTATACAATCCTTCAGATTTTTCAGAAGATATGATCGTACTTTTCGGCCCTGAAATGAATAAAAAATTTCCTTTTCTTCATTTGTTAACTCCGCTGGTAGCATATGCAACTCATAAACTTGATAAAGTAGTAGGAGTTCACAAAATGGAACTTTTTTCAACCAGCGCAGAACAAATATTACATATTCAACTTGCTCTTAAACTTGCACATTATAGTTTGCAAACATTTCAACTTGAATTTAATGTTTATAAATCATTACAACAATCGTCTTTATCGAGGATTATTGAGCAGTTAAATCAAGAAATTCAACCAGAAGATAAATACTATCAGCAGTTTATCAAACAAATAATGGAAGATGGCTGGAAAGATTTTTTTGCTGAATATAGCGTTCTGGCTAAGATTATTACTATTACGCTATCCAACTGGATCAATAACAGTGCTAATTTTATTCTTCGTCTTAGTAACGATTTATCTGACATCACAAACCGATTTGCGGACGGGGTACTACCAGGATTGCTACTAGAGTATAAAGGTGACATTTCCGATTCGCACGATGGTGGCAAGGGAGTGATATCCTTAAAGTTTGAATCGGGACTAAAGCTGGTTTACAAACCTAAAAACCTTGAACTCGAAAAAGCATGGTCGGAATTCCTCATATGGATTAATGAAAAAGGCTTAAAGCCTGATTTAAAACCGGTAAATGTTATTCTCAGAAAAGGCTATGGTTGGGTAGGATTTATTGAGCATTTTGAATGTACTACTGAGCAGGAAGTGGTTGATTATTATCGTCGCATTGGTGCGCTGATTGGGATCATCTACCTACTAAATGGGAACGACTGTCACATTGAAAATCTCATTTCATCGGGTGCTTACCCTATGCTCGTCGATTTTGAATCGGTGCTGCACCACGATGCCAAACCTTTTGCCGAAGTAGATGCCGACAACGCCATGTTTTTTGTAAATAAACTGCTACGCAAATCTGTGTACCGTACCGGACTTCTTCCAAACTGGATAAAGGGAAAAGACGGTTTTTTGTATGATATAAGTGGAATTGGAGGATACGGAAATGGGAAATCTCCTTTCATGTCACCAAAATGGGATAACATCAACACCGATCTTATGAAGCTTACATTTTTTCCTGCTAGCTTTATAGATTTGAATAACCTGCCAGTGTTTAATGGTCAGCAACAAAAACCAATACCTTATTCTGACGATATAGTTTCAGGATTTACAACATTTTACAAGCTGGCAATATTGCATCGAAATGAATTCCCTATCCATTTGTTTGCCAAAAAAGAGCTAAGGTTCATTCTCCGTTCAACAAGGATCTATGGCTTGGTACTAAAAAAAATGGCGAACCCAAAATATTTGCGCACAGGAATCGAATGGGGCATTCAAACTGAACAGTTAATTCGTGCTTTTCTCCACACCCCAACACCAAACCCCTACTGGCCTATAAATAAATCAGAGCTGAGGCAAATAGAAGAGATGGATATCCCCATTTTTTGGGCCGACTCCAACAAAACTGACCTTAAAGATAAACTAGGCATTGTTAGCGCTAACCTTATGTGTAATGCTGCTTATGATGAGGTGAAATCAAATTTTGAGGAAATCGATGAAAATGATCTTAAAAAACAGGTGAGGCTAATACGTGCTGCGTTATTTTTTAAGGAATTAGATCATGATTCAGCTCTAGGTGATAAAGAAAATTATGTCAGGGATATTGATAATGTATTACCTATAAACAAAGATATGTTACTGGATTCAGCTATGAAAATAGCACGAACACTGCAAGCGGAAGCTATTTTTTCGAAGGATGGCAGCTGTACTTGGTTATCAGTAGGAATCATTGGATCAAATAGATACCGTATACAACCCATGTCGATGTTCCTTTATGATGGCATCCCTGGTGTGGCACTATTTTTATCGGCTCTTTATACTGTCAACGCTGATCCTGAAATTAAACGATTACTTGATGGGACCATTAAATCGCTTCGTCATGTGATAAATAACATGCAGCAATACCGTGCATATGCCAACACAAGTTCCATTGGGATAACTTCGGGAATCTCCTCAGTTATCTATTCATTGCTTAAGATTGCTACTTTTCTTAATGATCCTTCCTTTATAGAGGATGCAGAAAAAGTAAGCACCTTGTTAACACCTGTAATGATACAAAACGATCATTTTTTGGACATCAGCTCAGGCAGCGCAGGATGCCTATTGGGGATGCTGGCATTATACAATCATTCAAATCATTCGGAACACCTCGAAAAAGCAATATTGTGTGGTGATCATTTGCTGAAAAATGTAACAGAAAATAGTGACGGAAGCTGTGGGTGGAAAACTTCAGGAGCCAAAATGTTGTCAGGTTTTTCGCATGGACAATCGGGGATTGCCCATGCGCTGTTAAAATTGTATGAAGTTACAGGAAACAATAGTTACCGCAACATAGCCGAGCAAGCCATTAAATATGAAAACACACTTTTTTATCCTGAGCAATGTAACTGGCAAGATCTTAGAGTGGCTGATAATCAGAAAGAAAGCGCTCCGTGCTTTATGACAAGCTGGTGCCATGGCGCACCGGGAATAGGACTATCAAGGCTGTCGTCACTACATTTGTTGAATAATCAATCATTAGCTAATACCGATATTAATCATGCCATAGCTACAACACGAAAAGCAGCTAAAGCTATGTTAAGCAGAGACCATGTTTGCTGTGGTAATATGAGTTTGGCAGATATACTTTTGTACTTTGCACATAAAACTGGAGACCAAAGCCTGGTGTTGGAATCTGCTGAACTTACAGCTAAAGTTATCCATGATGCAGAAAAGCACGGTCACTTTAACATACTTCTTGGATCTGATGGTAATTTTTCTAACCCTGGTTTCTTTCAAGGAATAACAGGGATTGGTTATTCATTTCTCCGTCAGGCTTATCCAGAAAAATTTCCTTGTATTCTGAGTCTTGAGTAATTGCAGCAGAAAATTGATTAATTTAGTATAAGGGTACAAAATATTGAAATAATAAATGCATAGAAAATAAATAATATTTATTCAATTGGTCATGTATGAATTCTGAAAAAGTGGCTATATTTGTAAGCCTCAATAGTGATAATCCATATAAAATAAACTAACTATGTTTGGTCGAGATATTTTCAGAAAATCTACCCTTGAAAAAATGACCGCTTCGGAAGATCTGGATGAATTACTTCAGGTAAATACCGCACGCACTTGGTTATTATTTTCAGCAATTAGTTTGGTAATTGCAGGAATGCTGGTGTGGGGTTTCTTTGGTTCCATAACCCAGAAGGTAGTAGGATTCGGAATCATTAAAACTCATGAATTGCCCAGAGAAGTTCTGGCAACTCAAACAGGGCAGGTTGATTCGGTTTTCTGTAAAACAGGAGATATTGTTATACTCAACGATAGATTGATGAAAATTTACATGCTGGACGAAGAAAAATATGCTGACATTCTTTCTCCCTTTCATGGTAAAATTACCAGTTTAAACGTTAAGGAAGGTACTTATGTAGAAACTGGCTTTCCAGTGCTTGAAATAATGAAAAGCCAAGATACTTCAGCCATCAACCCAGAAGTGATATTCTTTGTTCAAGAACAAGATGTCGCAAAACTAAAAACAATGATGAATGCTAGTCTCGAGATTAGTAAAGGAGGTATCCCTCCTGAGTTTTTAGAAGGAACAATTACTTTTATTGCTGATTATCCTGCATCCAAAAGTGCGATTCAAAAATATTTTCCTGATGAGGGTAGAGCTTTTAAGTTAAGCAATAATAATTATTATGAAGTTAGAGCTTCCATCATGATCAACACTTCAGCAATGTCTACTTCATTAAAAAACACACTCTATTCTTTAAATGGTTTGACATGTCGCGTACTTATAACATCAATTAGTCGTCGTCCTGTGTCATTTCTATTAAACTGATACTGTTCATTTTTCTACCAACAATGAAACTTAAATTTATACACATATATCATAAACTCTACTATTGGATTACTGGCATACATAGGGTTAAAACCCCTACAGTACTTCAGATGGAAGCGCTTGAATGTGGAGCCGCTTCGCTGGGGATTATATTGGCTTACTTTAAGAAATATATATCGTTGGAACAACTGCGAGTTGATTGTGGTGTATCACGAAACGGGAGTAAAGCTAGCAATGTTTCGCGAGCAGCACGAAGTCATGGATTAGAAGTAAAAGCATATAAAAAAGAACCTGAGCAGCTAAAAGATCTCCCAGTTCCCATGATTGTTTTTTGGAATTTTTATCATTTTCTTGTGGTTGAGGGATTTGGCAAAAATAAAGTTTACTTGAACGATCCTGCATCGGGTCCCCGAGTGGTAGATACTCAAACTTTCAATGATTCGTTTACGGGAGTAGTGCTAACATTTAAACCGGGGCCAGAGTTTAAGGAAGGAGGTGAGAAACCTAAATTTTTCCCCATATTATTAAACTGGTTGAAAGGATATAAAACAAGCCTGCTTTTTCTTTTCTTGGTAGGTTTAGTTCTCATTATCCCGGGACTTGCTATTCCCGTGTTCTCGAAAATTTTTGTCGATCAGATTCTCATTAAGGAATCGGTATCATGGATCATTCCCCTTTTAACTGGTATTGCTCTTACTACCTTGCTTCGCGCATTGTTATCATGGTTACAGCAGTACAGTTTAATCCGCTTTGAAATGAGTCTATCGCTCAAAAACTCATCAAAATTCCTTTGGCATGTGCTCCATCTACCAATGTCGTTTCATGTACAGCGGTCTGCTGGCGATATAACTACGCGTATAAATATCAACGATCAAGTTGCAACTTTGCTATCAGGGCCACTTGGAAATACTCTTCTTAATCTTCTCACAATAGTATTTTATGCTGCTCTGATGTTTTATTACAGTGTTTCGCTTGCGCTGATAGCTATTGCTGTATCGCTTATGAATTTACTTGCACTCCGCTATATCTCGCGAAAACGAGTCGATTCAAATCAAAAACTATTACAGGATAGCAGTCGGTTGTTTGGATTTTCGTCTGCTGGTTTGCAGATGATTGAAACTATAAAAGCGACGGCATCCGAATCGGATTTTTTTTCGCGGTGGGCAGGATATCAGACTAAATTATTGAATATTCAGCAAAAAATCGGAGGTCTCACCCAAACGCTACAGGTGATACCGATATTTCTTACCTCATTGAGCACTTTGATAATTTTGATTGTAGGTTCGGGTTATATCATTGATGGCGTGATGACTGTAGGAACTTTTGTAGCATTTCAGTCGCTGATGGCCAGCTTTAGTCAACCCATGACATCGCTTGTAAATCTTGGTAGTGCGATGCAGAACGTAGAGGGAGGATTAAAACGTATTGAAGATGTATATAATTACCCATCTTCAAATGAGGATTTACATACCGAAACATCTAAAAAAGCTGTAAAAACTACAAAGTTAGATGGATACATTGAGCTGAAAGATGTTACTTTTGGATACAGTCCGCTTGAGAAACCATTGATTACTGATTTTTCACTGTCCCTTAAACCTGGATATAGGGTCGCTATAGTTGGAAGGTCGGGTTGTGGAAAAACAACAATAGCCAACCTTGTTAGTGGGTTATACAAACCATGGAAAGGAGATATTCTGCTTGATAGCAAACCCCGACAAACTATATCCAGCCCTACATTAAATAATTCCATTGCCATGGTCGACCAGAATTTATTCCTATTTGAGGGTACGGTAAAAGATAATATTACCTTCTGGGATAAGACCATAGTAGATAAAGATGTAATACAGGTTGCCAAGGACGCCTGCATACACGAAGAAATAGCCGCACGCCCAGGAGCCTATGAAAGTATTGTGGCTGAAAATGGGAAAAATTTCAGCGGTGGTCAGCGCCAGCGATTGGAAATTGCAAGAGCACTAGCTACTAAACCATCTATTCTTATACTAGATGAAGCTACGAGTGCTTTGGATGCGAAAACAGAACAGATGATCGATACAAATATCCGTAAAAAGGGATGTACATGTTTGATTGTCGCCCACCGTTTGAGTACTATCCGCGACTGTGACGAAATTATTGTGATGGATAAAGGCCGTATTGCACAGCGAGGAACTCATGAAGAACTCATGAGTGAAAAAGGATTATATCACCAACTCATAAAAGAATAACCATGACAACTATGACGCAGGATATATTTTCGGATACCATTCGCTCTATTGGCCGCGCATATAAAACGGGAGGGAATCAACTTTTTGCTTTAACGAGTCCGGATAAAGTTTGGTACATTGTTCATGGACATGTGGATGTTTTTACTTCTAGTCTTGAAAATGATCAGCCTGTGGGATCAAGGGACTATTTTTTTACTGCTGACCAAGGAGAACTTCTTTTGGGGATAAAAAATAACCAACTAGGCAATGATCGGGGTTTGATAGCCGTACCTTCACCTAATTCCGAAATTATCAGTATTAGTGTCGATCAGATGAAGGAAATGATGAGCAACCCACAGCTTAAAAGTACTCTAGCAGCATTACTTGATATTTGGATTGGACATCTTTCACAAAGTATTTCGAGGGATATTAACCCACGAACCAATAAATTGATTGAAATTGGAGATAAAATCAATGTGGATGCCAATTTGAAAATAAGGTCGAAGAAGGGGGTAATCTGGGTTGAGTTTCTCTCAGGTAATGCCTTGTTTATTGGCATGAACGAGATACAGGAACCAGGGATAATTCAAAAATTCCCAATATCTCAGGATTCGTGGCTTCAATCGTTGGAAGAATCTACAATAAGAACATATACAACATCAGATATTTGTCTCCAGGATGATTTCCTGGATATGCTTGATAATTTTTATGGGGTTATCTTTTACTGTGATTTTTTTAATACAAGGCTCAATGCAGTTGATGAGTTCAACCGCCTTAATGAAAAAACCATTCATGATTCCAAGATTCATTCATCGGCACTGAGAAAAATTGCTTCGGTGATGAATGATAGTTTGCGAAAATCGTATAGCGATAGTATGCATGAGCCTTTGTTAACCGCATGCCGACTTGTTGCAGATTATAGTGGTATTTCCATTACTGTACCCAAAAGGGCTAATAGCGATGAAGCTCCACCGCTATCACTTTACGATATACTACGTTCCTCCCGCTTTAGGGATAGAAAAGTTAAGCTGGCCAGCAACTGGTGGCAGAAGGATAATGGTCCACTTCTGGCATTTACAAAGGAAGGAAATTTACCCGTTGCCCTTATCCCTAAATCGCCGTCGAAATATGAATACATAAGCCCTAGCGAAAATATTAGGCAAGTTTTAACTAAGGACATAGCTTTAGAGCTGACAACTGAAGCTCACCAGTTTTATCGTCCTTTTCCTGATGCTCCATTGAAAGGCTATAGCCTCACTCGTTTTGCATTAAAGGGGCGTATGAAAGATATTCTTATCATCATTCTTGTGGGATTGAGTGGCGGAAGTCTTACAACTTTGATCCCTATATTTACAGGAAATATTTTCGATATTGTAATTCCACAGTCTGATTATAATCAATTGTATGTCTATGCTTTAGTCATCTTTTTTAGTATTGTAGCCATTGTCTTTTTCCAGCTTATACGTAGTTTTTCCATGATCAGGATTGAAACAAAAATTGATTTCTCTCTTCAGTCGGCAATATGGGATCGTCTACTCAATTTACCAGCTCCATTTTTTCGCAAATACCAAGCTGGTGAACTTGCTGCCAAGGCTAACAGTATCATGTTGTTGCGAAAGATACTTTCAGAAACAGTGGTATACAGTTTGCTTGGTGCTATTTTCATGGGGTTCAACTTCGTTCTCATGTTTTTCTATGATGCAAGCCTGTCGTTGTACATTTTTGCTTTCCTTATAATATTCCTCCTATTTATTTTCTTCATCGGAAAAAAAATCCAAAAGCGTCAGAGGAATATTATTGAGCTTCAAAATAATATCTTTGGGATGCTGATCCAGTTTTTGTCGAGCATCTCCAAAATAAGGATAGCTGGCGCTGAAGTACATGCCTTCTCTCAATGGGCAGGTAAGTTTTCTGAGAATAAAAGGCAGACTTACGAGGTGAGAAAGCTCTTTATGACCATCACTTTGATGTCGACAGTTATGCCATTGATAATTATCCTATTTGTTTTCTGGGTAATATCTGGTCAGATTCCAAATACTCTCTCAACGGGTCAATTTATGGCCTTTTTTACTGCATTAACCTTGACTATAGTATCCGTCAGTCAGCTCGGTATGGCTCTTGTTTCCTTTTTAATGGTTATTCCATTATTTGAAAGTATTCGCCCTATTTTGGATGCAGCACCGGAAAATACTGTGCTAAAGCCTTATGTTGAGAATCTATCTGGTGAGATAGAGGTGTCAAATGTGAGTTTTCGCTATGAACCTAATGGTCCTATTGTGCTAAAAAATGTTTCTATGCAAATATCACCTGGAGAGTTTGTGGCCATCGTTGGGGCTTCAGGATCTGGGAAATCAACATTGTTGCGATTGCTGCTGGGGTTTGAAATACCTGAAAGTGGTTCAGTGTATTTTGATAGACAAGATCTGTCATCATTCGATCCAGCATCTGTAAGAAGACAGGCAGGAACAGTTCTGCAGCAGGCACAGCTAATACCTGGTAATATAGCATCTAATATTATTGGTATGACAAATGCCACTTTTGAAGATGCTTGGGATGCGGCTCGTAATGTAGGTTTGGATGAAGACATTAAACAGATGCCTATGGGAATGTTAACGGTAGTCACTGGTGGATTGAACACCATCTCGGGAGGTCAGCGTGAACGTATTATGATCGCCAGAGCCATTGTTAACAAACCAAGGATACTGTTCTTCGATGAAGCTACCAGCGCTCTTGATAACAAAACCCAACATAAAGTAAGCGAAAGTCTCGAAAAATTGCAGGCAACTAGGGTGGTGATTGCCCATAGGTTAACGACGGTGCTAAATGCAGACAAAATCTACCTTATGGAGAATGGTAAGATTGAAGAGTGCGGAAGCTACCAGGAGCTGATCAACAAAGATGGGAAATTTGCTGATCTGGTGAAACGGCAGATAGTTGAATGACTTCCTAAACATAAGTCATTCAAGTGGCCAGCAAAGAAAGAGGATAAAATATAGTCAACAGGGCTAACTAATATGGATTTCAGCTGGAACAAACCTTTTAGTTGTCAAATGATGAAGTAAAGTCAATGGCGAGCAATCGCACCCAGTTGGGTTAGACCCTTAGCATAGAATATTACATGCAGGAGCGAATTAATGTTGCTTGTATCTAAATAGAAATGAATTTGTTTTGACAACTGTCGATACTGATTTCTCAAAAGGAAGATTGGGATTTGAACATGACATAAGCTTGCTTGATTTGGAGAAATTCCATGGGCATTTGTGCGATGGATTAGTAGTGTGCTTTTTAGGATTGAAGGAATGACTAAACTGATGAACTAGTGTAATACTCAATGTTTTTTTACATCAAAAAAAGCAATAAAACTCTCCACCAAAATCCAAACTGCAATAATCAAAACAATGGCATTAACAACAATCAATATAAGGTTCCCTTCGTCATTGAAGATATTCTGGTTTATTATTACTGCCCAAAAAATATTTACTGCCATAAAAACTGCCGGTAAACCACTAACCAACCATTTCCAGCCGCCCTTGGATTTTAGATAAATTGTAATTACCAATAATGAAATAGATGCCAAAATTTGGTTAACTGCACCAAAAAGCGGCCATAAATTTAAAGCCCCTTTTCCATCAGTACCAGTTGCAAAAGCTAAGGCCATAGCTGAGAGTACTGCAACTGCAGTAGAAAAATAACGATTCTTAAAGATATTAATATTCATTTCACCAAAAAGTTCAGTCAACACATAACGCTGAACACGAGTTCCTGTATCAAGTGTAGTTCCTGCAAATGATGCTACAAAAACTCCCATAACTACAATTGAAATACCAGGCGGAATTCCAATTGAATCGATCATATTTGCTGAGCCTTGCACAAAAGCATCAAGTTTTGATCCCAAACCCTGCGCTGCCGACCATGAAGAATAGTGATACGACCAAGCATTAAAACCTGTAAGCATTTCACCATTTTCACCCTTAAGACCCATTCCAATTCCTGCAGCAACAGCAATAATAACTAAGGTTGCCAATGCACCTTCTGTCAACATTCCACCGTAACCAACATACAAAGCATCTTTTTCGTTAATCACCTGTTTTGAGGATGTTCCGGAAGCAACAAGTGAATGAAAACCCGAAACAGCACCACAGGCAATTACAATAAACAGAAATGGCCACATGGGAGGTGCATCAGAAATATTCGGATTAAATTCAGGGGCAACAATATTAAGTTCTCCGGCAAATGCTGAAAAAACAATACCTGCCATTAACAATAACATTGCAATTATTAACTGATGGGTATTTATAAAGTCGCGTGGTTGTAAAAGAGTTTTTACTGGTAACACCGAAGCTACAAAAGCATAAATAAGAAGCAGTATTGTCCAAACACCAGTTGCAGGAATCCCAAACAATGAGGACATTTCAAATGGTAAATAATACCCAATGATAACTGTAACATACATTATTATTACAGCATAAATACTCCATACCCAAATATTTTTTCCCTTTTTGTTTATGTAGTATCCCAGAATAACTGCAATAGGAATTTCCATCCACACAGGAAAAACTGCGGCAGAATACATTTCAAAAATAATTGCAATTACCAAACCGAAAACTGCAATTAGAATCCAAAGTTCAAGAAATACAATAATAAAAAATAAGAGACGGATTCTTTTGTTAATTTGTTTCCCCGCAATATCGGCAATAGTCTTGCCTTTTTGTCGCATTGAAAGAATAAGCACTCCAAAATCGTGTACGGCACCAATAAAAATACTACCAAAAAATATCCATAAAATAGCAGGCACCCAACCCCAAATTATTGCAATCGCAGGCCCAACAATTGGCCCTGTCCCTGCAATTGATGCAAAGTGGTGACCAAAAATTATTTCTTTTTTTGTAGGTTGATAATCGATACCATCCTGCAATTCAACCGATGGTGCTATTCGGTCTTTGTCGAGTTGAAAAATCCATTTACTAACGTAACGGCCATAAAGTCGATACATTAAAATGTAACCCACAAACACAACTACCATTAAAATTAGTGCACTCATTTTAATTTATTTTTAGTAGGTGAAAATACTAAAAACAAATCAATTACTAATATATAACTCCCGAATTAATTTTTGTTTGGCTTATGTAACCATATTCGTTACAAATGTTTTTATAATTATTTTATTAGCATCGTTTTCCGAATATTGAGTAATATTAAAATTGGTGTCATCATCTTTACTACACGCAGATAATATTGCCGTAAAAATAATAATTATAAAAAGTGTTGGCGCTCTTAATCTTCCAAAAGTAGTCATCTTTATAAAGCTTAATTTTTAAAAAAATGAATTTATGAAAAGTACAGCATATTTTAAATAGTATGCCAGTTATGGTTATTGTTTCCTGAATTAGTTGTATTGACCTTCTACTTTATCTAAATCGCCCGACAAATCTTCGTTTAAATTTGCATCTAAAAATCGCCCTTCATATGGAAGCATCATTTTAAAATCAGAATCTGATCTAAAACCAAAGTTGGCACCAGCCCTGTCGATTTGACCAAATGCGACCCCCACAGCGGCTCCAGCCCAAATAATACAAGGGCAAAGAACCTTCAAAATAATTTTCATAAATTATAGAATCAATTTATTCACTTTTAGGTTTAATACCTCGAGGCTTGCCTCGTTAAATTTTAGTATTTTGTGACTCGATGTCACAGAATAGTAAATACATTCATAAGAGTCACAATGTTACAGTGTTGCTGTATCATATTGTTAGTAGTGCAAAATATCGTAGGGTTGTTTATACCGACACAGTTGATTCTGTTTTGGTTAAGGTGTATGAGGGCATTGAGGAACGTTGAGATGTTCCATTTTTAGAGATAGGGACAGATAATAACCATGTTCATTTTTTGGTTCAAAGCGTACCAACATATAGTATTACAAAAGTAGTGACAATGATAAAGAGTTTAATAGCCCGTGAAGTTTTTAAAGAGTGTCCTGAAGTAAAGAAACAACTTTGGGGTGGTGAGTTTTGGGGCAAAGGCTATTTTGTTAATACAGTTGGTCAACATGCAACAGAAAAACTAATAGCTAAATATGTAAAAGAACAAGGAATTGAAAAAGAATATAAAAGGCTAAAGGAGAATTATCAGTTAAAATTATTTTAATGCCTCGTGGGCTTGCCCCGAGGATTATTTACTAACAAACACTACAAAATCTTTAACCTAGTAATTTAGATAATTGGCAATTAGCCTTGTTTAGCCTCATCTTCGTTGCTAAATATCGAAAAAATGGAGCTGAAGCCTGAAATGTCAAATATCTCCTGGATACCTGGCTGTAAATCATAAAGCTTAAATTTTCCGGCGCGAGCCATCATTTTTTTCTGAACAGTCAGGAAAATACGAAGTCCTGAGCTACTTATATAACTTAGTTCGCTACAATCGAGGTAAATTTCTTTTACATCGGCAGTAAACACTTCATTTACAGCCTTTTCAAATTCATTATAATTGGTTGTGTCAACACGCCCTTCCACACTGAGAAAAACACCTTCATCGTTAATTTTATTTGATACTTTCATTATTTAAAAATTTATTATTTATATTTTGATTGTTTTTTTGTTTAATCGTTACCATTTTTTAAGCATGGTAAATTGATTTTTTGAACCAATCCGTTCGTAGCTTATTTCATCCATTATTTGTTTTATCAAAAAGATTCCCAACCCACCAATGGGCCGATCTTCGGCCGAGAGGTTGATGTCAGGGTCATTTTTTTGAGTTGGGTCATAGGGTCTACCTTCATCAGTTATAATAATAGTAGTAAGCGCACCCTCCATTTTCAAATCAATTAAAATTTCACTTTCAACACCTTTTTCAAAAGCATAAAAAATAACATTAGTAAGGGCTTCTTCCAAAACAAGGTTAATGGAAGTTGTATGTGCAGGCGATATTCCCCATTCTTCTTCGAGAACCTCAAGAAAAGCCACCACATTATTAAGTTCCTCGATTTTGTTGAGGATAGCTAGGGATTTATTCCTTTTTATTTGTTCCATTGAAAGTTATGCTTAACATAGTTAAATCATCAGATTGAATATGCCCATTCACATGAACGGCTACTTCCCCTATTGTTTTTTCAATGAGTAGTTTAGGATCTAATATCACATTTTTTCGTAGAAATTCGAGTAAATGCTCATCTCCAAAAAGCTTATTATCAATGTCTTCAGCTTCCGTTAACCCATCGGTATATAAAAATACCTGGTCGCCGGTTTGTATCTGAATTGTTTCTTCAATATAGCTAAAATCCTCAAAGAGCCCAACAGGAATAGCTTTGGTAATTT
>Ga0307991_1001670_pt1 | contig 15448 bp, 12 predicted proteins | sample EllFjometagen131_FD_203146 | JGI IMG/M metagenome (GOLD analysis project Ga0307991, IMG submission 203146) | Marine microbial communities from Ellis Fjord, Antarctic Ocean - #131 | ecosystem: Environmental > Aquatic > Marine > Unclassified | place: Southern Ocean | collected 2014-10-08
CCCTTGATTCATGGATATGCCCTGTGAGCATAAGCAACGGCTGATATTTTTCAATCGCATCCCGCACCGCTGAACTGCCGACACCTATCATTACGGCCTCGCCTGCCGTAGTGACAGGCCGGGGTGGGTCAAAAGAGGTATCCAGTTTGGGTGCCAGGTCCAGGGTGCAGTCTTTTGGCGGGCAATGGAAATTAAAAATAACATTTGAAAAATCATCTATGTCCTTGACAACATTTTTTATCATGGCGGCAAGCTTATCTTCACTGAGTTCGCGGGGGGTATCCCATGGGGTGGGATTGCTGTAGCCGAAACTGACCATGGCGTGTATATCGTCAATCATGACGACCCTGCCTTCTGGAAAAATTATTTTTTCGGTCTGATTTGCCTTTATGATTTCAATATCCTGCTCATTATCGTCATTACCGCCGGTGATGTAGCATTTTGCACGCTGGTCCTGAAATTTGATATCGGCTTTTTTTAACCATTTTGTCAGCCGTTCATGGGCTTTTTGTTTGAAAAGGAGATCAACTTCAGCAGGCGTTTCTTTCAGTCGCGCAAATTCATCCGCTGACATATGGGCATGATAACAACCCAGATGTTCAATTAATTTGATGATTTTTTCCAGGTCCTGGTCATTTTTAGCGGTGTGCCGCACATCCATGATCGTAGCCCGATAATTACCGTCTTCCTTAATGATTGGTATCAGCAGCTTGCCGGTGATATCACCACCCAAAATAATGACGTCGACATTGTAAAAACTGGCGGCATTGACAAATTTGCCAAATGTCGGTTCGGAACCATGGACATCCGTGGCGTAAAAAATTTTTGTGAATTTTGGTTTTGCTTTTTTCTTGTTAAGAAACCACATTTTATAAACTCCTTTTTATGGATATGTATCTTTGATTGGAAATTGAATAATGAAAATTGAATAGTTATTAAAAAACTCTGTTCTCAGGAGGCGAATTATTTATTTATGGGAAGATTGCGCGGAGCGACCACAAATATTCAATTTTCATTATTTAATTTCCAATTTGCTTCCGGTTTTATCGGATTCGGTCATAGTTGATTGAAATCGTTCCAAGCTCGTTCAAACCGATTTTGATTTTCCCGTGTATAGGCGACAAAATCAAAATGGAGCGGGGAATGAATTTCAGAAACCATGCTCCACATGGTTTCCCGCAGCAGAGAAGCGCATTTCATTGCACTGTAGCGTCTGTGTAGTTTATCGGTTACGGGTTTTTCAAAATAAGCCTCCAAAAGCCAGCTTTCCTGTTCACGAGACAGCTCATTGTTGGAAGCCAGCCCGCCCAGGTCAAAGAGGGGGCTGTTGAAACCGCCATAATCCCAATCAATTAGCCACATTTTATTTCCGGAATCTATAAAATTGGCAGCCAGAAGGTCATTATGACCGAAAATCAGTTCTGTCGGGCCGACAATCGACTCCAGTATTTGAGCTCGGCCCATCAATTCGGGAAGTTTGTCTATCATGCGGCTTTTATCTTTTTGCAGGGTGCCGGCATAGTCCCGTATTACCTGAAATACCCAGAAAAGAGGGGATACACCTTTAAGGTGACGGGGTATTTCATGGTGGCATCGTTTAATCGTTTCAAGGATGCGGACCAGGGTTTTTTTATTTTGGATATCAGTCGGCGTCAGTGTTTTTCCCTTCACCCAGCGAATAACAATGGCGCCCGGCTCATGATGATATACCTCAGGTGAAACACCGGCCTTAAAGGCAGCAATGGAGATGGCCAGTTCATTGGCACGAAGAATACAGTGAACCGGGATATCGGCACCGATACGGGCAACGAACTTTTCACCGTTTTCTTCCACCACAAAATTACTGTTGGTGATACCCCCTGAAAGGGGCGAGGGGGTAATCTTGGTCTTCCAGCATTTAAGAGCGGCCGCTTTATTTTGTGGGTCTGTCATTCTTTTTCCATTGAAATATTTTATTGTTGTATCAGAAAAGCCCCGGCAGGATATCGCCGGGGCTTTTTTGCTGAAATTCATTGAAAAGTTGTCAGGGTTTACAATTTTTCAGGATAAACACAAAGTACTTATAAGAACTGAATTACTCAGGCGGAATTTCTTTAAACGCCATGGTAATATCTATTCCCCGGCTATTGTGATAGTTTTTCATCGCGATGTAAATAATCGCTGCGACGACAATGATTGCCACATTGAAAAGGGCTGTGGGCACAGAGCTGAAAAGTCGCAATCCAGGATGCAGGATAAAAGCGAGAACCATGCCTCCGCAGAATATGGTGCCGATGGTACCGGTATAGATAATAGCGTTACCATATTTTGCAGCCGGTGAGGCTTCATATATGGACTTGGCCCTGGAGGGGAAAAATACGCCTGCCAGGCAGGACAGAACAAATACATACCCACACGCAAAGGTTACGCCCAGTGTCAGATCAAACCATCCGGGAACATAGTTGTAGCAAAAAATGACAATAATACCGCCGATGGTGTAGGCAAGATAGGCATTGGTGGGTGCGTGCCATTTGGGGTTTACATGGGAAAACCATTCAGGAAGGGTACGGTCAAGAGACATGGCAACGATATCACGGGTCATTCCGATAAAACAGTTACAGGTGATCTGAAAGGAGTTGGCAATAAAGCCGAGGCCCACCAGAATAATGACAATGGGATGGGAGATCGCCTGAACGATGATACTCGGGAAGTTAACCCCTAAAAGGGTTCCCAGCCCTTCTCCGCCGACCATGCCGTTATAGGCTGCGGAAGATGCGTTCAGATATTCGGTGCCGATGGCTTTTTCAAACAGGTAACCGTTGATGGCCAGGAGAACGCCGACAAAGGTCAGCGAGCCGACAATGATGAACATCTGGGATTTCAGATTATGCGCGCTTTTTATTTCCGACCCCTGTTGAACGGAATAGGAGGCCCACTGGAGGCTGGTCCAGACAAGGGGGGCCACGCCGAGGGTCATGAGAAAGCTGAATTTGGGCGTCAGATCCAACCCGGCGGCCTTGGCTTGACCAATTATACTGCCATAGCTGCCGGTAATGCCGTCAACCTTAGACAAAAAAGCATTGATTTTAGGTGCAAACTCGGTCGGTGTCAAGCCGGCCAGTACAATCAGGGAAATGACGAATCCTGTAATCGTGGCAACAAAAAGGAAATATTGCAGAATGACATAGTTGCGCGTGCCTGTACACAAGAACCAGGCGACAAAAATAGTTAAAGCAATGGAGATGACGACAATACCCGTTGGGCTGAAGCACCATTTCCCTAAAGCGATGAGGGCCGGAGAGTCAATAGATGCACCCAGTGTCAGGAACAGTGGTGCCAAGCCCAACGCTGCCATGAGCCAGCCGGCCAGTGCCACCCACTGCAGAATCCAGATGACGAATCCGCTCATAACTGATGTGAAACCGATGCCACCGCCGAAGATGCGGCTTTGGAAAATATAATCGCCGCCGCTGCGTGGCATGGCCGAAGCCAAAAAAGCAATGGTTATGGATACGAAAGCCTGGGCAATTGTGCAAAGTAGAATACCCAGCCAGAGACTGCATCCGGGGAAAATCTGAGGGGCCCATAGATAAACCCAAGGAAAGATGAGACTCATGGTAAGGACATTGTAGGCAAACGCCGAAAAAGGGGACATGACCCTTATGAGGCCTGATGCTTTGCGTGTAAAAACTTCCTGTGCCATAGTTATGTTACTCCTTTCTTTATGTTAAGTGGTTCATAAAATGGCATAATTTGCCATAAGGACTATTGCTTTTTGTAGATTTTTGATCCGTCACCTCCTTTCCTTGAATACATAATATCGGGTTATAACAGGGTATGATTGGTAATTTGCGTCCGACCTGAAGCCATAATGAGCCGCTATCCCGGCTTTGACTGGTTCCTGAAAGAAGATTGTTCACCGCTCAATATTTTCAACTTCCTTATACCATTTCATCCGGGTACCTATTTTAGAACGTAATTTCCATTTGAGAGATTTGGGCTCTTGGGCCATTATTTGCATTAACTGGTTAACTTTTTCCCTGATCAGTTTGCGGTCTTTGCTGGTAATTTCGGGGATTTCATTAAGGTACCGTTTGAATTTATTCAGATTGGCGGTGGCTGTGTGGTAAAACCCCCAGCTTTTAGCAAAAATTTTGGCGAGAAAGCGTCCGTCGATATCTTCACTGTCTTCATTTCCCAGATTATGTTCCAGAAAAAGCACGCATAAATCTTTAAAATCCTTGTCGTTAATTTCTACAATCTGCAGTTTCTGCATGACCATTTCTTCGAGTTCAATGGTCGGCAGGTCGGAATCCAGTCGGTTTTTAAAAAGTACGGGGTGGCAAAAATCCAGCATATCACGAAAAACATCGAGCAACAGCCCGTCATCATTGACAAAAAGATCCCTAGTAGATGCGTGCCAAATATAGTTCTGCTGTTTATTGAAACCAAAGCCTTCAAGCAGATTGTCAATTTTTGTGCTGTCGACACTGCCGTAGGTCATAAAATCGACGTCCGTCAGCCTGCGGTCGAATTTAGAGTATAGCTCACGGTATTTAGGGCAGCGGTAAATAAACGCGGTTGCCCCTAGCAGTTTTAAAGGGATTTTTTTTTCTAGGGCGGCAGCAGAAAGTTTCAGCGCCCAGTCGTAAATATATTCATTTGTCAAGGTGTCATTTTTTTGTAATGTTTGTTTCTCGAGCAATTGCGCCTCCTTTTGAGGATATTTGTCAGTTTAGATTACATTAATTCTATCCTTTTAAAAACGGGATAGCCAGCCCATGATTCGATTACTAAAGAATTGTTAACCAATATCTATCAGGAATGTAATCTAAATCATACAATCATCATTTAAGTTGTTAAATATTTAAAAAACTATTTGGTGGTTTGAAACTTATGGAAGGGTATATATCAAAAAGCGTGCCTGGTTTTAAAAAACTGGAAAAAATGTTTATTGATTTAAAAAACAACATATTAACAATGGTACGACAATAATACTAAAATAAAAAAGTGTGACAACCCAGAACATCTGTTCACTAATTATGAACAGATGTTCTGGGTTGGTTAAAATCTTTTCGGAGGCATTTTAATATAATTGAACGTCCATTGAGATCGCTGTTGGATTTTTTAGAAAAAATACTAAAATTTTCTCTTGACAAAGGTGGCGGCATTATTTAAATTATAGATTATTGTATATACATCTATAATGGTATGTAGTTATACAACGCACTTCTTAATTTAGAGGGGATAGAGGGGAGAAAAAATTGAGCATTGTTGATCCAACCAATCCGATTCCCAAGTACCTTCAGATCGCCGCTTGGCTAAAAGAATGCGTCCAGAGTGGAAAATATAAGGAAGGGGAAAAACTTCCTTCCGAGCTGGAGCTTTCAGCCATGTGCGCCGTCAATCGCAACACATTGCGCCAGGCGATCGCCAATCTTGTTGTAGATGGAATTTTGCGCAAGGAAAAGGGGATGGGGACCTTTGTGTCATCCGCGACACCGATTGCCCTTAAACATAAATTGAAGCAGATCACCAGTTTCAAGGATGATTTGCTTGAAATCGGCATCAGCGATAAAACCATTCTTTTAAAAAAAGGCATCAACAACGCAAACGGTCGGATAGCCCGTACTTTGAATCTGCAAAGCAACAGCAAGGTCGTCGTCATTCAGCGTTTGCGAACGGGCAATGATATCCCATTTATTTATGAGGAGAGCTATCTGCCGGCTGACATGTTTCATAATATTCTTGGAATGGATCTCACCGCCTCGATGTACAAAATTATTTCCAAACAGTTTCATGTGGTTCTTGCCCGATGTCAGCAAACACTTCAGGCGATTAACATGACAGGCAAGATTGCACGCTATCTTGATTTGCCCGCCAATGCCGCCGGGCTATATATGGAAAGCCTGACGTATAACGAGAATAATATTCCCGTGGAAGTTCTCTGCTCTTACTATCGTGGCGATAAATATATATTTGAAGTTGAACTGGGGCGTTATCATATTATGAATGGTAACCAGGTCAATGGCAGTCAGGAATATAATTAAGTTTAATAATGGTAATTGAGGGTATTTTTTTGTTGTTTAAAAAAGTTGAATATTTTAATTACGCAAAAACAATTTTACGGAGGAAAAAAAATGGAAGAAAAAAATTTATTTGAGAAATTGGCGGAAATGAGCCCGGGCATGGAAATATGGTGGGATTCGTCTCCTGTTATTTTTGAAAATTGGTGTAAAAAGATGCTGGCCAAGGCAAATGCCGCGGATAAGGAAATTATGAAGGCCCAGTTTGCCCGCATGTATAACCTGGAAGATCCTGAAAACCAGTTGTTCAGAGGAGTTACCACCAATCCGCCGTTGTCTCTTCAGGCAATTGAGGATGATGTGCCGCGCTGGGAAAAAATTGCTGCCGGTTTTATTAAACAGAATCCGGGTATCGATGTTGAAGGGCTCTTCTGGATGAATTATAAAGAGGTGGTGCGTCTGGGTTCGGAAGCCTACCTGCCACTGTTTGAAAAGTCCGGCTACAAGGAAGGGTATCTTTCCGGTCAGGTGGATCCGCGCAGTTCCTTTGATAAAGATGCCATGCTTGAGCAGGCCCTTGACATCGCCGCCGTCAACCCCAATGTCATGATTAAGGTGCCCGGTACGGCAGAAGGATATGAGATTATCGAAGAACTCACCGCCCGCGGTATTGCGACCAACAACACGCTTTCCTTTATCCTGCCCCAGTTCGTGGACTGTGCAAACACGGTTAAACGGGGACTGGAGAGAGCTAAAAAAAATGGTGTTGATTTGAGCAAATGGCGTTCGGTGATTACCGCTATGGAATCCAGATACGGTGACCTGGGCGGACTCAGGGATTTTGGCAAGGAGCAGGGCATTGAATTGAGCGAAGCCGATGTGCGCTGGGCTGAACTGGCTATTTTCAAGAAGGCCTGCCGGTTTTTGAAAGAAGGCAATTACCCGAGCAAGATGCTTTCCTGCTCACTGCGCATGGGGCCCACGGTTAACGGCGAACAGCGGGTCTGGCACCTGGAGGAAAAAGTCGGCGCCAATATCGTGGTGACCTGCCCTCCGGGTTATATTGATCAGATTTTGAATTTTGACAACCAGAAGAATATCGTTTTTGAAGAGAATACCATTGAAAGAGACATCCCGGCCGATGTCATGGAAAAACTGATGCGGATACCTTTTTTCGAAAGAGCCTACAGTGAGGATGGCTACACGCGTGAAGAATTCAACAGCCATCCATCTCTTCAGAAAACCGCTGACCAGTTTTCCAAGGCGACGGAAAAAGCCGTGGCTTTTGCTGAAAAGTGCCTTAAAGGCTGATGGGTGACGGCTTGTCCGGGTTAGGCTTTTGAGTTAAGACAGTTAATTATTTTGAATAAAGCAAATTAAACAGGAGGAAATTATGATTGTAGGCGTAATTAAAGAGATAAAGAATAATGAATTCAGGGTTGCTATGACACCCTCCGGGGCCGAGCAGATGACGGTACACGGCCATACGGTGATCATTGAAAAAAGCGCTGGTGAGGGCTCGGGCTTTGAGGATGCTACGTACATGGAGGCCGGTGCCACGATCGGTGCCACGGCGGCCGATGTTTTTGCCAAAGCGGACATAATCATGAAGGTTAAAGAGCCGCAGCCGTCTGAATTCGGCATGATTCGGGAAGGCCAGGTGCTGTTTACCTATTTTCATTTTGCCGCGGAAGAGGAACTGACCCATGCGATGATCAAGACCAAGTCCATTGATATTGCCTATGAAACCGTGGAAACGAGCAAAAGATCTCTGCCGCTGCTGGTACCCATGAGCGAAGTGGCCGGCCGGATGGCGGTGCAGGAAGGGGCCAAATATCTTGAAAAGACATTCGGCGGCTGCGGCAAGTTGCTGGCGGGTGTGCCCGGCGTTGAGCCGGCCAATGTACTGGTTATCGGCGGCGGTATCGTGGGGACCCAGGCGGCCAAGGTGGCAGCAGGGGTGGGCGCCAATGTAACGATTGTCGATATCAGCCTGGACCGGCTCCGTTATCTGGATGATATCATGCCGGCCAATGTGAGTACGGTAATGTCCAGTCCGCACAATATTCGCAAAATGCTTCCGAATGTGGATCTTCTGGTGGGTGCGGTGTTGATTCCCGGAGCCAAGGCACCCAAACTGGTGACCGCGGATATGATCAAGTTGATGAAGAAAGGTTCGGTTATCGTGGATGTGGCCATTGACCAGGGCGGCTGTGTTGAGACCTCCCATGCAACGACCCATGAAGATCCTATTTATGATGTTGATGGTGTGATTCACTACTGCGTGGCCAACATACCGGGTGCGGTAGCCTATACCTCTACCAAGGCGTTGACCAATGCGACCCTGCCTTATGCGTTGCAGCTTGCGGACAAGGGCTGGAAAAAAGCATTGGAGGAAAATGCGGATCTGGCAAAGGGCGCTAATATTATTGAAGGCAAGGTAACCTACAAGGGCGTTTGTGACGCTTTTGGTATGGACTATACGGATATAAACACCTTATTGTAAATTCGAAAATTAATTAACGATATACATTGTTGGAAAGAAACAGACGGTCGGGTGAAATACCCGGTTGAAAATTTTACCAACAAGTAAGGAGATAAAAAAATGACAGAATTAAAAGACATGTTTGTACCCTGGCTGGCAACAGCCCGGGAGTATAACTACAGCATTCTAGACGATGCCTGGGCCAAGCCGGACCACGCCCGCATGATGCTCAACGAAAACCCGGTTCCGCCCTCGGAAAAAGTGATTCAGGCCGTGACTGAGTCTGTTAGAAAGGGTAACCGCTACCCGGACAGCTTTCTCAGCTTACGTACGAAAATTGCTAAAAAATATGACTTTGGGCCTGAGAACGTCCAATTATGCAATGGTTCTTCGGAGATCATTGATTCCATGATGCGGCTTTTTCTGCAGCCGGGCGATGAGATCATCATGTCCACACCGACCTTTGGTCTCTATCCGCCCCGGGCGGAATTGTGCGGTGCCAAGGTTGTATCGATTCCGGTGAGAGAGGGTGACCTGAATTATGATGTTGAGGCAATGATGGCGGCTGTAAATGAAAAAACCAAGCTGATTTTGATCATCAACCCCAATAACCCCACAGGTGTCTTTATTGATGATGATGATTTGATTCGTTTCTGCGAACTGGGTATTCCGCTGTGTATTGATGAGGCGTATCTTGATTTTATGACGGATCGGGGTTCAAGAGCCTATCTTATCAAGAAATATCCGCATGTTTTTCTGCAGTCCACATTTTCAAAAGCCTATGGGTTTGCCGGTATCCGGTTTGGTTTCATGCTGGGCACCGAAGAAATGGCCGAGGCATTCAAAGCCATGCTGCTGCCCTGGAATGTGAGTCTGATGTCCGCCGCTGCCGCAGAGGCGATTCTTGATAATCCTGAAGAGGTCAAGGCCAAGGTTGAATATAATAATAAATGGATGCAGATTTTTTATGACGAATGTGTTAAGCTAAACATGAGACCTTATTCTCCTCATGGCAACTACATGCTGGTGGATGCCACCATGAAGGGTCACACCACCGCCGAGATTCTCAAAGCCGCCATTGATATGGAAAAGGTTTACCTGAAACGCATTGGTGAGATTCACGGCAAAACCGGTTATTTCCGGGTTACTCCGGGCAGTGAAGAGGAATGTGAAAGATTCATGAAGTTCATCAACGCTTATTTTGGATAATTTGTTTCAGAATTAGTTTGCGATTTAAGCAAGTGTTTCCGTCTGAAACGGGTCGGCCATGGCCCTTTTCAGACGATTTAACCCTTAATTTAAAAAGGAGACGAAAATGACAATTAATTACAAATATGCCAACATGCTCCGGTCAAGCAGCTTTGGACTCAATGTCCTTAGCCCGGATGACCTGGATCAGATCCATATGGCGACGTTGGACGTCATGTGGAGTATCGGGATCAAGGTGGATAGTGCCACGGGCAGACAACTTCTGGGCGACAACGGTGCCATGGTAGACGAAAAAACCCATATCGTCAAAATTCCGTCCAACCTGGTGGAAGATGCGATTATCAGCACGCCCGCAACTTATCGGGCCCATGCGATCAACCCTGAAAACGATTACGTGCCGGGCGGCAAAAAAACCGGTTTCGTCAACTTCGGCGAAGCAGCGGCCCTCATGGATCCCGTGACCCGGAAAGTCAGAGCGGCCACGAAAAAAGATGTTGATGATACGGTCCGTTTCATCGATACCCTGGAAAATGTCGTGGGCTGGGAAAGACCCCTGACCCCCTGTGATCTTGACCCGGATATGGCCAGTATTTATAATGCCTTAGCCTTTTTCAAGGGCTCATCCAAACATGGTTTCCTGGGCATTTACACGGTGGATCATTTTCGTGCCGCCGTTAAAATGGGCGCCGTTATCGCCGGTGGTGAAGATAAACTGGCCAATGCACCGCTGTTTACCTGTTCGGCCGATCCCATTAGTCCGCTGGTCCTCAGTGAGGAAGCCACCGACGTGCTGATTGAAGCGTGTAAATTTGGTGTTCCTATCAAGATCAATCCCCTGGGAATGGCCGGTGGGACGACCTGTATTGATCTCGCTTCCACACTTGTAACCCACAATGCTGAAGTCCTGGGTTCCATTACCATCGGGCAGCTGGTCCGCAAAGGGGCTCCCATGGTTTACGGTAGCTCCACCAGTATGATGGATCTCAGATTTTCACTGGCTTCCATGGGCGCACCGGAACTGGCTATGATCAGCGCTGCCGTCGCCAAGCTTGCCCAGTTTTACAAGATGCCTTCCTGGGTCGGTGGTGGATAGACGGATTCCAAACAAGCCGATGCCCAGTCAGCCCACGAATTCACCTTGACCGCCATTATACCCGCGTTGGCAGGTGCCAACATGATTTATGGCGTCGGGATGATCGACAGCGCACTGACCTGGGATTATGCCTCTGCTCTCATGCAAAATGAGATGCTGGATATGGTTTTAAAAGTGGTAAACGGAATTCAGGTGTCCGAGGCCAATATCAACTATGATGTTATAAAAGAGGTGGGCCCGGCAGGTGAATTTATTACGCATCAGCATACGTTTGACCATTTCAAGGAGATGTCGTCTCCCAAACTGATGAACCGGATGACCCGGGAAGGTTGGGAAGCGGCCGGATCGCCTGATATCGTTGAAAAAGCATATGAAAAATCCCTTGAAATCCTGAAAAACCAAAAAATCGAACCACGTTCAGAGAATGTTGTAAAAGAGCTTGACGGTATTTACGCTGAATTTGAAGCGGCCAATGAAGAACGTAAGGTAAAAAAATAATTACTAACAGATAAAGTCATAATACCGTGAAAATGGGAAAAGGCTGCTTCCTTTTGATGTGAGACAGGGTTCAAAACGTTAAAAGTCAGGCAGCCCTTTTTATTTTTACCGGCTGCATGGAGGTAAAATATGGAATTTCCGATTGAATTGAATGAATACAAGACGTTGCAATTTGACCTTGCACAGGATGAACTGTCGCTCCCGCAAAAGGAGCAGCTTGTTAAAAATATTCAACTTGTCAGAGACAGCATTATTTTTTTTACGGCCGTTGCCAATACCAAGGGACTCGGCGGCCATACCGGAGGGGCTTATGACATCGTTCCGGAAGTATTGATCATGGACGGTTTCATGAAGGGAGACAACGATGTTTATCCCGTATTTTTTGATGAAGCCGGCCACCGGGTGGCGATCCAGTATCTCATGGCTGCCTTAAACGGTTATATGAAGATCGAGGATCTTTTGCATTACAGGGAGTACAACAAAGGGTTGTATGGCCATCCGGAAAGAGACGATGCCAGGGGCATTTTTTTCAGTTCCGGCCGTCTGGGGCATCTCTGGAGTTATGTAAATGGTATTGCCGCCGCCAATCCGGACAAGAAGCTTGTGATGTTCGGCAGCGACGGGTGTCAGCAGGAAGGCGGTAACGCCGAGGCGGCCCGGTATGCCGTGGCCCAGAAATTGAACATCAACTTGATTATCGATGATAACGATATCACCATCGCAGGTCACCCCAGTGATTACATGACTGGTTTTGATGTTGAAAAGACCCTTGCAGGTCATGGTCTTGCGGTGGACACCGGTGATGGTGAAGATATTGATGCCCTATTTGGCCGCATTAAAAACGCCTTTGCGACAGAGGGCCCGGCAGCCCTGGTGAACAAGCGTACAATGGCGATCGGTGTGCCCGGTATCGAAGGTGTGCCCAAAGGTCATGATGTTATCCCGGTGGATTTCGCAATTACCTATCTGGAGCAAAGAGGGTTGACCGCTGCGGTGGACATTCTGAAATCATCAAAAAAGTCCAAAACCGGCAGCAGTTTTAAGGGTTCTACCGCCGAGACGGCCAAAAACAGGGATAATTTCGGCAAGTTTGTCTGCGAGATTCTGGCGGAGATGCCGGACCGTAAAGAGCGGGTTCTGGTGGTTGATTCGGACCTTGAGGGCTCATGCGGCCTGCACCATATTCGTAAGACCTATCCTGAAGTATACGTCAGCAGCGGCATCATGGAAAGAAACAATTTTTCCGTGGCAGCCGGTTTCGGGGCCGCAGACGGCAAACAGGGCATATTCGGTACGTTTTCGGCCTTCCTGGAAATGGTGGTTTCGGAAATTACCATGGCCCGTATGAATAAGGCCAATGTACTGGCTCATTTTTCCCATGCCGGCGTGGATGACATGTGTGACAACACCTGCCATTTTGGTCTCAATAATTTTTTTGCTGATAACGGACTGCTGGAAAACGATAATACCAAACTGCTCTACCCGGCCGACAGTCATCAACTGAAAGCCATGCTGAAAGCCGTATTCAATGAAAAGGGGCTGCGGTTTGTTTTCTCAACCCGTAGCGCCACGCCCTTTATCCTGGATGCACAAGACAACCCGCTCTATGGCGGTGATTATCAGTTTGTCCCGGGCAAAGATGAACTGGTTCGGGAAGGCAGCGACGGATATGTGGTGTCTTACGGCGAGATGATCTATCGCTGTCTGGATGTAGTGGAACGGCTCAAAGCAGAGGGTCTGAATGTCGGGCTGATCAACAAACCGACGTTGAACCTGATTGATGAAGATATGCTGGCAAAAATGGGCAAGTCCAAATTTGTCCTGCTGGTGGAAGCCCAAAATTTTAAGACCGGCCTGGGTGCGAGAATGGGGACCTGGCTGCTGGAACGGGGATATGCGCCTCGCTATGCCCATCTGGGAACCGTCAGGGAAGGCAACGGCGGGCTTGCCGAGCAGATCCTTACTCAGGGGCTTGGCCAGGAAGATATCCTTAAAAAGATAAAAGAGATGGCTGGATAAAAGTATTTGACCGGTTGCGTGAAGAAAAACCATGCCCCTAAAGCATGGTTTTTCTTTATTTGCCTAATAAAGGATAAATAATCCATGATGGCACAGCTTATACTTGTCTCCGCAATCGGATTTGCCGGGATGTTTATCCGTGGCCTTACCGGTTTCGGGTCGGCTTTGGTCATGACGCCGCTAATGCTGTTTTTTTTTGATATACAGACTTCGGTTATTGCGATCAACCTCGTTGAAATTGGAGCTGTTTTCAGCGTTACCATGAATGCCCGTCATGATATTGACCGGCAATACCTTAAAATTCTGCTGCCGATTACCATCGTGGGCATTGCGGTCGGATCATTTTTTCTGATCAGTTTCAACCTTCAAGTATTAAAACGTATTTTCGGAGTGTTGACGGTTCTTTTTGCCGTCAGGATAATTGCCAATTTATGGTTTGCCGGTTCCAGACAGAAAAAATGGTCTTTTACCTGGGGCTATCTGTCGGGTGCTATGGGCGGTCTTTTGGGTGGTATTTTTGGTACGCCGGGTCCGCCGATTACCATCTATCTCGAAAACCAGATCGATTCTCAAAAAGTCCTGCGGGCAACTTTGCTGATCTATTTTCTCGCTCTGGACATTATCCGTATCATCGTCTATGGCTGCTCCGGTATCGTCAGTCTGGATATGCTGAAAATGGCAGCCGTTATGCTGCCCGCCGCCCTGGTCGGTTCTTATTGTGGTCAATTTGTCAATCTGCAGATCAATGATAAGGTTTTCCGGGCGCTGGTAGCTGTCTTGCTGCTGGTCACCGGTGTTCTGCTGGCAATTGGCCGGTGATAAAAATTGAATGTCTAAGGGGATGGCTTCGCTCCTTTTTTTTCATCCGTAAAGGCATAATCCCACGGGGTTAACATGCCATGACGGGATTCATTGAAGGATTTCCGACAATTTTCCTTATTTCCTGGTGATCCTCGATAATATAGTCTGCTCCGGTTCGTATGAATTCTTTTTTGAGATAGGCTTTGTCAGGGGCCCCACACAGCAACCCGATCCCTTTAAAACCGGCAGTGGTATTTTTAGCGGCCTGCATGTCATCGGGCATATCCCCCACATAAAATGACGCCAGGACCCCGGCAGGTGCATTTTCATCTGCAATGACATCCAGCATCCAGGGATGGGGTTTGCTCAGTGACAAGGCCCGGCCCTGCTCACGATATATTTTTTCCTCCTCCAGAAGACATTCATCAAGTGTATACACAGATGTGAAATATTTCCGCAGGTCAAAAAAATCCAGCGCATATTCGGCTTCGGCTCTGGGCCGGCCGGTGGCCAGGGCAAGAATGTTGTCCCGGGCAAGTTCAGCAACAAGCGATTTGTCAATCATCAGTTTTTCCCGGGTGATATAACCGTCTTCCATATGCTTTCGGGCGGGAATGCCGTAAGTCGATTCAAACAGGTTCCTGCCCAAATAAACTTCCTGAAAAATTTGTTTGATGATGTTGCCGCTGCCCACATCGCCGGTGTGCATTTTGCGGACAAATGGATGGTCAAGCGTTCCCGTTTTTTTAAATATCGTCATCAATGGGTGGTCGGAAGATCCCAGCAGCACCGGCAGCGCTGAAACATTGCAACGGGCAATGGTCTCACGGTAGATTTGCCATGCATCTCCCGAATTTGAAAAATCAGGACAATCAATGCCTGAAAAGAGCAACTTAAGTACAAAATAAGTCAGGTCCCAGTCGTTGTTCAGCCCGCCGTTCTGTTTTATTCTGGACAGTTCCGTCAATGAAAACAGCGGTTCAGGCAGGTGTTCCCAGGCACCGGCGCCCTGGAAAAACAGGTAGGCGGTGCGGCGCACGGTATCCCGGTATGATCCGGAAACATCGATGAGGACACCGTCCATGTCAAATGCGATTAAATTTTTTTTCATTTCAAAAAAATTTATATCCTCTAACCTATTTATTTGATGATTAAATCATCGACACCACCTGCCCAACGATGCTGAGTGTTATAAAACAAGCCTTGTCGGACGGTGAGGGGGTTAATCGGAAAGACCGGTGTTTTTAAAGATAAACTTCGGTTAAGGGGTAGCAAAAACCATGGGTGAGAGGATCATATTTCCAGCACCAGCCCCAGGGGACAGTGATCTGAGCCGAA
>Ga0307991_1001671_pt1 | contig 15442 bp, 5 predicted proteins | sample EllFjometagen131_FD_203146 | JGI IMG/M metagenome (GOLD analysis project Ga0307991, IMG submission 203146) | Marine microbial communities from Ellis Fjord, Antarctic Ocean - #131 | ecosystem: Environmental > Aquatic > Marine > Unclassified | place: Southern Ocean | collected 2014-10-08
GTAGGGAATTAATTGGCTATAACCTTTATATTGTCCGCCCTCTGAACCAGCTGCAACTTCTAATATTGTTATGCCCAATTTAACAACAGCAAAAAGCAATCCACTTCTTCCCTTATCATAAAATTGTGCTTTTTTTAAGAGTTTTGGTTCAGCTGTTTCAAAATTTATGGCCGCCAGATTAAATTGTTGTTTAGCTAACTCATTATTGTTTGTTTTCTCATTCATTTCAGCCAAAAACATAAATACTTTTCCGGTAGCATAAATAGCATCAGGAGAACCTTTAAATTCCTTAGGTAATATTCCAATATTTAAAAAATATTTCCCAAGCTCATCATTGTTTCTTTCGAAAGCAATTCGCATATGAAAAGGTTTTATAATTGCTCCATTTTCAATTAATAGCTTTACAACTTCATTATTTCCGGCATTTACTGCTGTGTTTATAACTATACCACCATTTCTTAGTTTATTTACTTTTTCACCATGGTCTATGAATAACTGCACCATGTCTACATTTCCATATTCACATGCAAATGAAAATGCATCCTGCTTAGTATCAAGTGCTTTAACTCTTGTCCAGGCATTTTGTTCCAGAAGATATCTAACCATTTCGGTATTACCGGCAATAGATGCTAACATTAGGCAGGTACATTGATTTTCTGTAAACATATTAATGCTAAAACCTTCCTCAACCAAAAGCTGCATTAGCTCAAGGTCACCATAACGCGCCGCAAGAGTCATAACTGACCATCCATTGGCATCATGTGTTTTTAGACTCACTCCTTCACTTATTAATAATCCGGCCAACTTTAATTTGCCATTTCTAATTGCTAACATCACTGAACTCCATTTGCCATATGTTATCAGGTGAATATCAGCATATTTATCAATAAGTTTCATGATGATCTCATCGTCACCATATTCGCATGCATACAAAAATGCATTTCGATTTTGATTATTAATAAAATGAATATCAACTCCATTGTCAATAAAATAATTGGCTGATTTTAGATTCCCTCCAAAAAGTGACGCCATTAGCGATGTCCAATTATCAGAACTTGTTTCATTAATATACACTCCTTTTGTAATAAATAATTCAATTAGAGAATCGCTTCCGTATGCACAGGCAAATAGAAACGGAGTCCAATTATTCTTTGTTTTAGTAAAGATATTTGCTCCTTGTTCAATTAGATATATTGCAACATCTGAGTTTCCTGCTCTACATGCTGTTGTTAAGGCAGTCCATCCATTTTTATCTGCTTCTAATATTGCCCCCGCTTTTAAGAGCTTCTGAACAACTCCGGGATTACTAACTGTGCCAGCTTGCATCAATGTAGTCAAATCAGATTTATTTCTTTCATTTACATTTACTCCAGCCTCTATTAGTGCATCAATTACTTTTTCATTGTTCATAACAATAGCATGCATTAAAGGAGTAAAGCCTTTTTTGTCTTTTTCGTTAATATGATTATTATTGGAAATGTAATATAGTGCTGTAGAAGTGCTATCATTTTGGATTGCAAAATGTAAAGGAAATTTCTCATCCTGAGCATAAATATTAAATGTAATAAGTATCAGAATAATTGTGAGATGCGATTTATACATTTTAAAAAGTATTTAATAATTCATAGGGTTATTGATTATAGCATAAAATCAAAAATGATGTTTTAAGAGTTTTAAATAGTTTCAATTATCAAATTTTACAAAAAATAAATGTAATTAGCAAGAGTGTTGAAGGATGATTTTTAACACACCTTCAAGTTCAAGCGGGGCATTAGTGCTGGTTTGACAAAAAATACTATCTTCAAACTTTATTAACGGTGGATAATGAAACAGGGCGGAAATCCCCTAATCTTCGGGATTTGTAGATTGATGGCAAGCAGCTGGTGCGTATTTGCAATACGCGCCTTTCAAGCAGTGGATTTATTAATCCATATTGCACAAACCAACAAAAAGTTTTATTTTCACATTCATGGGAATTAAAAATAAAATATCCCCCGGTTATATATACTACTGCACATTAACAATAGTGGAATGGATAGATATTTTTACATGGCCAGCATATAGACATATCATTGTCGATTAACTGAACTACTGTATTTCCAATAAAGGTTTAAAAGTATTTTGCTGGTGCTTAATGTCAAACCACCTTCATATTATTGCCAGCGCTACCGATGAAAGTAATTTATCGGATATCCTTCGAGATTTCAAGAAATTTACCAGCAAAGCTATAATTTAAGTCATAAAAGAAGTACCAGAGAGTAGAAGTGATTGGTTGATAAACTTGTTTTGGTATGCTGGCAAAAACAACAAAAAGATAAAATATTTTAAAGTATGGCAGGATGGCAACGATGCGAAAGAAATACATTCCACTGTGTTTTTGGAAGAGAAAATGGAGTATATTCACAACAATCCTGTCCGTGCCGAAATAGTTGCCAATCCTGAAGAATACCTTTACAGTTCAGCAATGGATTATGCAGGGGAAAAGGGATTAATAGATATTGAGTTTGTTTAGGACGTTTACAGGATTGCAAATCCTGGGTCAGGTAGCGCGGATTGCAAATCCGCACTAGCTCATTTAATAACAACAACGATCAAATCCGGAATAGCAGGATAGTGACAATAAACCCGTTGAACGCGAAATTGAATTGAATTACAGGGATTTCTTTCCTCGTTTACTACAGCATGTGCCACTGCCCTATTTTAGGTTAGTACGCTTCTTCAGTCCAGCGTATGATTTATTAAATTCAAGGATACATGTTGATGATACTGATTTTGGCTTAGATAAAGGATTGTTTGCTGATACTTATAAATCTGATGGGTGGAAGAAAAAGGGGCATCCAACGAAAATGGATTTCATTGAATTTGGTAAAAGAATTAGGGTTAATGATTTTAGAATAGATAGAGTTTTAACTCCCTTTTTGGAGAGGAAAAACCTTGTGACAGAATTAGTTGAACACTCATTCTTGGAAGAACCTGAAAAAAAGGCCTATGTATTGCATTATAATACACGAAGAAGTTACTTAAACTATACTTGATTTAATTATAGCAACCTCTCGCTGTCAACAGTATCTAAGCATTTTTTAATATCGGCTTCAAGAACGACTTTATTGCCTTTCTGATATAAATCAACCATTCTTTTTATTGTATTTTATATGCCCCGATTTTTTCAATTATTGGCGCAGAGTGATAAAATGAAATAATTGATGATTAAATCAGCTTATCGAGCTCGTATTAGCATAGCTATGCACAAAATCAATATCGCTTTGCTTAAACTCATTTGAAAGTAATCTCACCGAATTAATGATTATAAGTAATATAGTGAGTTAGGATTGAAAATATTTATATATTTACATTATATGAAAGATGAAATTATAGATAGTTCATTAAAGAAATCACAGATGAGCAATTTTATGTTTTTCCCTTTACAAAAATTATACGGCACACTTTAGGTGATCAATATTATCTATGTGTAGGTTTATATTTAGAAAGAATAAAACTCATTAAACATGAAAGCTTTAAAACTACTTTTTCAGAAAACACCTATTATCAAAAAAAGCCATCATTTTTATAAGATAGTATGTATAATAGTATGCATTGTATTTTTTAATGTGAACTCAGCATCTTCACAAGATATTGCTGCAAGCAAGGTCATAATGAATTCAACGAATCTAACTGAGGGTTACATTTATCTAAGTATTCCTATTTATGAGGACGTTATAACACAAGATGAAGGTATTCCACCATCTGATTCCAGAGCAGGGAAAATTGTGATTAATGGTAAAACCGTTCTTAGGTTTTGGTCTTTTGCTGCAGCAGGAACCCCGCAAAGTTTTACTAGAAGAGCTTGGCATTGGGTAAGATCTCAGGAATGTCGCACCGATGTTTCCGTTCGCGTTTTTGAAGATTATGGAACGGACGTTTGGGAAAATATTGTTTACCAGGGCACCACCTTTAATCCCGCTAATTATACACAAACTAATATTTATGAAGATGGCGCAACAGATATAACCTGGGCGCAAGTTAGAGTTTGTTTGCCAACAGCCTGGATAGATGATAATTTGGATGTTTATGTTACCTATTATATTGACGTAAATGCTTGGACTGATCATGGACAATCTACTTCTCCTGTAAGTAGCTTCACTGGTCTTACCTTCCCCATACCTAGCTTAAGTCAATCATTTTCATCCACTCCTGGAAAATATGATATAACTGCAACTATTTCGCCAACAGGAGTTTATAGTAAATATGAATATTCTTTAGGTTCAGGACCGTATACTACTTTATCGGGAAGTTCGGCAACAATTCCCGTTAATATTATGGACACAGAACAAACACAAACTGTAAATATTAAATATACACTTGGATACTGTAGCAGAACCTATGAAACAAGCAGTTCTATTCCGCTCCCTGCGTATCCTCAGGCAACAAATTTTACGGCTACCCAACAGACTAACGGTAACACCGAGATTTCGTGGGATGTAAATACATCAACAGGAACGAATTATATTGATGGCGATGAGTTTGAAATTCAACGTGCAGATAATGAAAATTTTAACAATGCAATTGCAGTTGGTCAAATTGAATACGAACCCACAACACCTAGTTATTATTATATAGATGAAAATTCGGAAGAAAACTTAAATGGCAGATATTATTATAGAATTCGCCGTACAAAAACACAAAACGAATGGGGTTGGAATTTAAGTAGTATTACTTCTGTTGATTTATCAATGGCTCATAGACATATTGCAAATGCCAATGTACAATTTGGTGGGAATAATATTGCTGTAATAACCTGGAACTATGATGATGGAAACGTTTGGACAGATAATTCTTCTGTAATTATTGAACGTTATAATATTACAAATGGTGGAGCAAAAGAAGTGATTACGGTACCTGCAGATTCTATGGATAATCAATCATATTCAGAGGAACTTATATTGATGTGTAATAAATTTATATATAAAATTTATGTAAGGTCGGGGAGTACAAATTATTTAACTCAGGATGCCATTTCTGTAGATGGAGACAATGTTGTTCCTATAGAAACAGGAAATTTGCTTTCTGTAAATTCTTCAAAAGGTTATTTTTCAGAACGCACTGAGGTATTTTGGGAAACAGATGGTAAGCCCATAGATTTTTTTACAGTAAAAAGTAGAATATATCAATCAGGACTTGAATTTAAGCAGATTGATCAGGTTCTGGGAGCAAGCGGTTCAAAATTATATCAATACAATGACGAGCAATCAAGCCCTGGCGAAATATATGAATATCAAATAATTGGAATCATACAATGTGCAGATGTTACAGTCTCAACTGATACATTATATACCTATGGATTCCGTACACCTACAGGTGATATCTATGGTCGTGTAACGTTTGAAGACGGACAAGCTGAAGAAAATGTTGAGGTTAGATTAGAAACTGACGATGGAATTATGGGCAAAAGCATGAATCTAACCGGTGGGCAGGTTGCAACTATTGATAATATTTCAATCCTTGAAACAAATACAGATTCCATTACCATTCAAGCCTGGATTGCCCCCGATAATGTAATAGGTACTCAAATAATTTTCCGCAAAAATAGTATGTATGAACTGGGAATTAATGAAGACCATTTTTATTTTTCAGCTGGAAATGACATTTTAACTTCTAATGCTACAGCAACTTCTTTCTTTGGAGGGTCAGATTTTGCACATTTAACAGGAGTAAAAACTCTTGATAGCATTTTTATTTATATTAATGGACAACTTACAGATAGTAAATCAAGTAATGGAATTATTATAGGCAATACTAATCAAGCAATTATAGGTGAAAATTTTTCAGGAGCTATTGATGAGGTTCGGGTGTGGAATAGACCAATTACAGTAAACGAGATTACGCGTGATTACAAGCGATACATTACCGGTGGAGAAACGGGATTAATTGCTTATTGGAGTTTTAATTATGCCACAAGTGAAGAATTTTATGATAGATCATATAATGGGAGTTCTTATAACGAAAATCATGGCCATTTTAATGATGCAACATTAGATGAAACAAGAATACCAACAAGTGAACAGTTAGGGTATAAGGGAGTAACCCGTGTAGATGGCTCATATGAAATACGTGCAATTCCTTACATTGGTAATGGTACAGTTTACACCATTGTTCCACGCCTGGGGATACACCAGTTCGAATCGCAGGAGGAAATACGGTTTATTGGCGAAGGTTCACAAAGTCACACTGTAAATTTTATCGATAAATCATCATTTAAGGTAACTGGTACCATTACCTATGATGGAGGAACTGTTCCTGTAGAAGGGGTATCTTTTACCATTGATGGTGTGGTAGCTATGGGAGGAAATGCTAATGTGTTAATGTCTGATGCCACTGGGGAATTTGAAATCCTGGTGCCAGTTGGTATTCATGAAGTTATTGCAAAGAAACCTAATCATATATTTGAAAATGGTGGAAGAATAACAGATAGCTATCTGGTTGATTTAAATTATCAAGATGAAGTTCTTGGGTTAAAACTTAACGATTTAACAACCGTAAAATATATTGGACGTGTGGCGGGAGGAGCAATTCAAGACGATTATCCTTTGGGGCATTCACTGTCAACAAATAACTTAGCAGATGGAATAAAAGTTACCTTAACAACCAAAAACCCAGCGTATAAAATATTAAATGAAGACCGATCCGAAAATTTTGATCATCTAATTCCATCTAATCAAGGAGGAGACGGATGGCCAAAAATCAATACCGTTGAGTATAGTCAGGAAGCAATTACAATATATCCAAATGCAGAAACCGGAGAATTTATTGCTGAAGTAATACCGGAAACATTTACGGTTAGGGTTGAGGCTGTTGGGCATGATGATATATCCGGGTCTGGAGAAGATCTTAATCTGACACAAAGTTTTTTTAATGACTCTGAAGTTTATGAGTATATAGACTCATCACTTGTTAATGGAGTTTGGACAAAGGTGAGTTATTCTGATACTGCTTTCTTTAACAAATCGCAAAAATTCATTAAGCGTTACTCACCAACCGTACGCATTTCTCAATTGGATGGAAGCGGAAAAACATTGTCTTATTTTGGAGATACCCTATATACAGCATCAACTCTTGATAACACTGAAATTGAAATTGAGCTCTACAAAGATAATTCATATGTACTTGGATTACCTGTCTTTAAACAAAATGACTTTTATAATTTCAAGTCTGAAGTATTTGAAGAATATATATATTATACTATTGATGGTAATCCGAATAGCAGCATTGCTCCTGACGAAGTGCCAACGCAGGATGCAACTATAGAATTTACAAACAACCTGTCTGTGTATGGAATAGCAGAAGTTGAAGCAGATATGGAAGGTGTTGCACTCTACGAATTTCAGGTAACTGAACCCGAACTGACATCTGCCATCAGAGCTATTTCAGCTAAAATTTATTACGGTAGTGATGATAATAGAACATCAATAAACTGGAATGGTGCATTCACCGGAATTATTATTGGAGCTGTTCAAACCGGGCGTGATTTTGTTACCGGAGGACCAGATGAAATATTAATGGTTTTAAGAGATCCTCCTGGCTCAAATAGTTTTTCTTTCCTGGAAAAAGGAGTTTCAGTGACAAAAACCCACTCATATAACGGGAGTATTACGAATGAAGGTCAAGTTTCACTCCAGGCAGATTTGGGACAAGATGTAGTTACTTATCAGGGAACTCCTTTTGCAGGAACAATTATTTCAGTTGAAGCAACCTCTGGACTTACGGTCGGAGTTGTTCACGGAGAAACGATATCAGGGGGTTATTCTAACACAACAGTAACCACTGCCACTACCCGTTTTCAAACTAGTGATGATCCTTCCTATGTTGGTGCTGATGCAGATGTATTTGTAGGTTATTCAACAAATATTACTTATGGTGCTACAGAAAATGTTCGTATTATTTCACAATCAACATATCAAGAAAACACATCTAAATACGAAGTTTATACAAATATTACAGAAGAAACAGCAGAATGGTTACTTGTAAAACAAACAGGTTTAGGTATAGCTCAATCATTTTCAACTCTATTTGCATATCCACAGGTGCATATTACAGATAGATTATTACCGGAAATGGAAGCATTAAGAAATAATTTTTTGATGCAAGAAGCCGAAATGCCTGCTAACATACAAGCACTTGCAAATGGATTAGATACAACATTTTACATATCACATCTTTCGCCCGACCATACTGATTATGGAAAGAGTAATAACGATATGGCATTTGATAATATTGCAGACCCATATCCTGATGATGCATACAATGGTGTAAGTTATCAAGTAGTTTTTCCGGAGCGAGATGATTTTACACGTAGTGATACCATATTATATCTAAACCAATCTATTAATAGATGGTATACTCAATTGGAAGCAAATGAAAAAGCCAAAATAGATGCTAATTTATTACAGAACTATTCATTTCACGGAGGTTCTCCTGTTGAGTATTCTGAATCATATGCAGCAGTTAATTCAGGTACATGGGGATTTGAAGTAATGATTGGGTTAAATTTTAATAAAGAGGCAGGGGTATCAATAAATAGTAAAGGCTTTAACTTGTCTGTTGATGAAACAATAAAAACCCAACATGGATATGAGGGTTCAAATGAGTCTGAGCGAAATACATGTAAAGGTTTTGTTCTTGCTGAGGAAAACGAAGACTATATTAGCGTAGATGTGATGTATGAAGACGCAGAGCTTGACTTAGATGATTTCTACCCAAGTTTTATTTTTAGAACAAAGGCAGGTGCCACTTCCTGTCCCTATGAGGGAGCCAATGTTTCAAGGTATTATGAAGCCGGGCAACATGTAATTGATGAAGCTACCAAAAAGATAGAAGTTCCTGAAATTGCTGTTGAGCAGGATTTTATTGAAAACATACCCTCAGGAGGAACCGCTAACTTTATGCTTTATTTGAGGAATAACTCCGAAATAAAACTGGATAATTGGTTTACCTTAAAAATCGTAGATGAATCTAATCCTAATGGTGCTAAATTACTTATTGATGGGGCTCCGATAGGAAATGGTCGAGACTTCTTAGTTCCTGCCGGAGGGACTTTATCTAAAACCTTAGAAGTTGGAAAAGGAGCTGTATTGAATTATGACAATTTACAACTTGTATTACAATCTCAATGTCAGGATGATATTGCAGATACACTTACTTTTACGGTTCACTTCACCCCTTCATGTAGCGAGGTGGAAATTGAAAAGCCAAGTGATAAATGGACATATAATACAAAATTACCAGTTGTTACTATTGATGGTGTTGATAAGCATTATATTGATGTGCGAATTAGTGGATTTGATGTAAATCATGATAGTTTCAATCGTATTAAACTACAGTATAAATCTTCAGCAGAATCTGATGATGGGTGGAAAACACTTATGAACTACTATAGTGATTCTGCACTATACATGAAAGCTCTGGACGATGGATTTAATGCAGAATTTATTGATCCAGCTAATGCAGGGACCATAAAATACATCCTTAAAATGGATGATCTTCCGGATCAGTTATATGATTTAAGATCAGTTTCTGTTTGTCTTATCAATAATGAAGAAATTGAGAATATATCTGAAACAGCAAGTGGTATTAAAGATATGTTATGCCCTCGCCTGTTTGGAAGTCCTTTGCCTGCAAATGGAATTTTAACCATTCAAGATGAAATCAGGCTTAATTTTAATGAGCAAATAGCAGAAGGTCTCTTAACAAAGAATAATTTTCAGGTTACCGGTATCCGCAATGGTGCAAAAACAGATCATTCTGTTTCAATAAGTTTTGATGGAATAAACGATTACATGGCAACAGAGTTTGACAAAAACATGGCAAATAAAGACATTTCGGTAGAAATGTGGATAAAAACAGACGATGCACAAAATGCAACATTGTTTAGTCATGGTAATATAAATGAATCATTAGAAATGTCACTTACACAAGATAACCATCTGCAATTGAAACTAGGCAATAATGTTGTTACAAGTCAAAATGCGGTGGCATTTGAGGCCGGTTCGTGGGCACATGTTGCGTTTGTTTACACTAGAAGTGGGCAAATTTCCGGTTTTTATAATTTCACAGAAGTAATAAGCAGTTCCAATATAGGCTATTACACAGGGATTGGGAATTTTGTACTTGGTAAAGACATTAGTCAGAATAATAATTTCTTTAATGGACTTATGCATAACGTAAGGGTATGGAATAAAGAACTTACGTCTGGAGAATTACAGGTTAAAAGTTTGGCACAACTTTCAGGTAATGAGCCTGGCTTATTGGCGTATTACCCAATGGCAAAAGCTAAAGGTATAATAGCAGAAGACAAAGCACGTGGTGCAAATATGATAATCAATGGCTGTATATGGTCCATTCCGGAAGGAAGAGCAATTGGCCTAAATGGTTCTGACAGTTATGTTAAAATTAACACGGGAAGTTCTGCTGTGATAAAAGGATCAATGGACTATACAATTGAATTCTGGTTTAAGGGGGAACCAGGTCAAACAAATGCAACACTCTTATGTAATGGCCGGGGTGATGGTCTTGATTTGGGTGGCTCAGATGATTTGTTCTCAATTGAGATTGATACTAACGGTAAATTATGTTTTAGAAATAATGGATTTACATCTACGCTGGACAGCAATTACATTGATAATAACTGGCATCATATTGCAGTAAATATAAGTAGAACTATTGGTCGTGGCCAGATTTATTTAGATGGTAATCTTCAAAATTATTTTGATTCAAAGGATCTTGGAGGCATAGCTTCATCACTTATGTACATTGGTGCCCGTGGTTGGTATGAGGAAGGGGTATCAAATTATTTAAATCTGGATAATTATTTTAATGGAGAGATTGACGAATTAAGAATTTGGAATCTGTATAAAAATGAACAACTTATTAAGGATAATAATAATGTGAAACTGGATGGGGCTGAAATGGGCTTGTTGGCTTACTATCCATTTGAGACATATATTGAATGGCAAGGTCAGCAAGAACTGGCTTTTACATTTGCTGATATGAAAATTCAGAGAGATGAAGCTATGGTTGTACCCGATGCAGAAAATATCAATGCTGATGAGATTTCAGATATTCCACCGGTAAAAGACAAAGGACCTGTTTCTGATCTTGAATTCGATTTTGTAGTGAATAATGATGCGCTTATAATTTACTTAGAAGAAACACTGGAGAAAATAGAGAAAACCATTGTAACATTTACTGTTGATAATATTCAGGATATCAATGGGAATGAAAATATTTCTCCAATAACATGGAGTGCATATATAGATCGCAATCAATTGAAATGGAGTGAAACAAGTATAAATGTTTCAAAGCTTGTTAGTGAGCCTCATGAGTTTACAGTAAAGGCTGTAAATATGGGTGGGGCCATTCAGTACTTTAATATGGAGAATATGCCATCATGGATAGAAGTTGCACCTAAAAGCGGATGGATAAACCCAGGTTCTTCAGTTGATGTAACATTTGAAATTGATGAAGGGCTAAATGTTGGAACATACGATGAAGTAATTTATATGATAAATGACAATAATGTTCCCGAAGCTCTCGAGATTACTATTAATGTTCGGGGAGAAAAACCGGACTGGAAAGTAAATCCTGCAGACTATTCTTACAGCATGTCGATATTTGGCAAAATGCGTTTCAACAATATCTACTCTGCCGATGAAGGAGATATGCTTGCATCATTCTATAATGGTAAATGCATAGGCGTTACCAATAGCTATTATTATAAGGACTTAGACATGTGGTACGCATTGCTTAATGTCTACAGTAATGATGATCAAATAAATGCCTTAGAATTCCGCATGTGGGATGCCAGTACAGGAATTACTTATTTAGCTGATGTCAGTGAAACTATCACTTTTGTAAATAATAGTATTGTTGGAACTCCGGCAGACCTAATAATATTTGATGCCAGAGAAGAAGTATATCAAAACATTGAATTGGTTCCCGGCTGGAACTGGATTTCATTTAATGTTAAGTCCAGTTTATTAAACAATCTGGATGAAACACTTAAAAACATGAATTGGAATTCATCAAACTTCTTTAAAAGTGAAGCCGAAAATATTAGTGCAAACTATTCCTATGTGGAAGAAAAATGGATTGAAGAGAAAGAATTAGTGCTTAATAATTCGTTAATGTATAAGGTCTCTTCATCAGTAGAACAGTTTATTAGTATCCCGGGCACAATCATAACTCCATCTAAAAATCCTACTGATGTAAAGGCAGGATTATGGAATTATATTAGCTACTTACCTACTGTTATGCTAACGCTTGATGAGGCCCTGGCAGGGTATGATGCGAAACTGCAAGATGTTATTAAATCTCAGGATGCTTTTGCCATGTATGCTGATAATTTTGGATGGGTGGGCAGCCTTCAGTTCCTTGAGCCAAATAAAGGATATATGATGTATCGTAACGATGTGAACGATGTAAATTTTATATATCCTGACAATAGTGGTTCTATGAGTAATAAAAGTGCCGGCATAGGAATTATAGAAAATGAATATGTAAACAAGAGCTTTAGTTCGAATATGAATATAGTTGCAGCCAGTAATATCAATACAATTGAAAATGATCGCATTTTAGCATATGTGGGAAATGAACTAAACTCAGAAACAGCAAATCAGCATATTAATAAAAAGGATATCTTTTTTATTACAGTTACGGGCAATAATAATATGCCGGTATCTTTTGCGCTTGAACGTAATGGAGAAGTAATTGGTACTACAACTGCACCGTTTTCTTTTACAGCTGATAATGTTAGTGGAACAATTTGGAATCCGCTAATACTTGATTTTAGCAATCAACAAAATAAAATATTGGTTTATCCAAATCCGGTAACAAATGAATTATCCATTTCATTAAATACGCAACAATCAGATAATATTGAAGTCAGAATTGTTGACATAACAGGAAAATTAATGATTATAAGGGAAATTGGAAAATCATTTAGTAAGGGCATATATAATATTCAAATTGATTGTAATAATCTTCAATCCGGAATATATTTTGCTGTAATTAAAGTAAATGAAGAAAAGTATATTCGTAAAATTGTAAAACTTTAATATAGTGGAAAAAATAATACTTCGCCTGGCGAAATTTCAAAAATATTGAAGCCAGTTAGGCGTAGTTTTCAACGGGTTCATTCATAAAATAAAAATATATAAGATGAAATATATAAAAATAATTTTCATCCTTTCACTCGGGCTGTTCTTTGGACAATGTAGTAAAGATGACGAATCATTTAAGACTTATCCTGTACCCGAATGGTCTATTGAATCTCCGGAAGAATATCCTAACAGTTTTACCGCTATAATAAAAATACCGGATTATATTAACACCTATTCAGAAGATAATGACAAGGTAGCTGCTTTTATTGGAGAGGAGTGTCGTGGTATCGGTAATCTTGTAAAATCAGAGGATGGCATTAAAAGAGTGTATTACTTAACAATAAGGGGCTCCGATACAGAAACTGGTGAAATATTTTTTAAGTATTATAACGCTAAACTTTCATACATGTTTCAGTCAACAAGTCCGGTTGCATTTGAAATTGATGGGACATACGGCACCTATGATTCACCTGTTGAAATTGAATTAATTAATATTTAAATAATAAGTATAATCCAAATAGCAATGAGAAAACTAATTTCATTCTTTTCAATAATCCTATTTTCAAATTTATTCATTACCGTTTCAGGACAAGTGTCACTTGATACCATAAATAATGAAGAAGTATCAAAGTTGAAAGAGATTTTCGAACCTGATATATTTAGTGATAATTTATTTGTTGAAACAGCAATAGGAACACAAATTTTATTTTCAAAAGATGTAAACAATCTTGATTTTACAGAAAGATTTACTCCCTATTTATCCTTATCAGTGGGGAAATGGTTCTCACCGTATTGGGGAGCAAGTATTCAAGTACAAGGTTTTGCACTTAACGGGTTTAGTACTTTGAACGGATTATATTTAGCCGATCCTCAAACGGAAAATATTTATGGGAATAATGATCCTGTTCGAGATTATGTTACTATTCGCCCTGATGGTACATATCGCCATTTCATTCGCTACTCAAATATAAATATCGGTTTTCAACTAAGTTTGATGAATCTGATAAAGGGATATGATGAACAAAATCGCTGGGATATTATCCCATCATTAGGATTTGGTTACATGAGAGTGAGCGAATACATGGGAATACCCAATACAAATACAATCTCTACAAATTTTGGACTAAAAGGTACATATCATCTTAATGAGAAGATAGACATTAATATCAAATCACAAATAGCTCTTATACCCGATCAATTTGATGGAAGAATTGCTGGTGATATATATGAATCGTATGGTTCGATTAGTATAGGAGTAACCTATTTCTTTAAAAAGAGAGGCTTTAAGCGGGTGAGCCCACCTAAAGCACCTAAGATTGTTATTGATACGGTATATCAGGTCATTAAACAGGTAGACACGGTATATCAAGTTATAAAAGATACAATAACGATAGAAGTGATTCTACCTGAAGAAGAAGCTAAAATATTAATTTCTGAATTAGATCTTAAGTTCAGCTTCGATTCAATTCAACTATTAGATCAATCACTAGAACTAAGAATAGAAGAATTAGCTACTATTCTGATTAAAAATTCGGATATGAAGTTACGTATTATTGGTCATACTTGTGATATTGCTTCACATGAGCAAAATGTAATGGTAGGTCTTGCACGAGCCGAGTCTATTGCAAAGAAATTAATTAGCAGGGGTGTTTCAGCATCACAATTAACAATTGAGAGTAAGGCTTTTGATGAACCATTAGCACCCAATACGAATGAAGAAAACAGAGCTAAAAACAGGAGGGTGCAATTAATACTTGAGTAAGTATAACTCTATTTTATCACTACCTATAACGGTGTAATTTATAATACCTTTAGAAATCATTAAAATATAATCGTCGTGTAGCATTTAAGATACTGAAACAAAGTGTCGAAAATCAATTGGTTGTTAGACAAGTTGAAATTCCTCAGCAATATAAAATTTCAGGATCTTGTGATACAAAAAATACATATTCAATTTGGCTTATGACATATAAAGTACCGGTAAAAATGGATAGCTTTGGATTGCGCGAAGTTTTGAAATTTAAAAATCCTGATGGTGCATACCAAACCAAAAAACCCGGATGCTGACTATGTTAGCTGTATAGGAACGGCTGATGGGGTTGCTCGCTGACTGGGTCAGCTCGCGAATCCTTGGGGGTGTGCACCAAACCAAAAAACCCGGTTACTGCCTGTGGCAGCTCTATAGGAATGGATGATGGGATTGCTCGCTGCTTGCAGCAGCTCGCGAATCCTTTGGGGTGCACCAAACCAAAAAACCCGGTCGCTGCCTGTGGCAGCTCTATAGGAATGGA